>JACCDQ010958571.1_pt1 | contig 153815 bp, 160 predicted proteins | sample 7446031 | NCBI WGS metagenome assembly JACCDQ01 (sample SAMN15323442, study PRJNA562643) | freshwater metagenome | isolation source: river surface water | place: USA:Blue River Watershed | collected 2017-08-17
ACTGTCACTAAGGCAGGTGAGCCGGCAGGTATTGATGGACGTAAGGTAAAATATATTATTGAGGAGGCGGGCTACTGGCGTAAGGCTAATCAAATTCACCGCTGGTTCGTTGAGAATGTACAAAACGGAATTGATAACTGCGGTGAGTACTATGTATCGCGTGAGCAATTAAGTGAGTTACTCGCACTATGTAAGGCTGTACAAAATCAGCCGGCGGTAGCTGATGAGGTCCTACCTACCGTTAGTGGGTTCTTTTTTGGTGGCACTGAGTATGACGAATGGTATATGCAGGATATTGATAACACTATTCAAATACTGAATGAGGCCCTATCGGACAAGAATGGTGAGTACTATTATAGCTCATCTTGGTAAATAAAGTAAAATAAATTTGGCAATATGAAATAATTGTCGTATATTTGAGTATAACAAACAAACAATAAATTTTAAAACAAAAACAAACAACATGGCAAAGACAATCAAGTCAAAAGTGGATTATCAAGTAACTGAATTAGTGAACAACTTGAACGAAGCAGCAACAACTCAAAGTGAACAAAAGCGTGATTTCTATACAACAAAGGCGCTTTACAACGCTAAGAGATTATCAACTATCGTTTCTAAAGCTAAAATCGGTGCTATGGCATTAGTAGTAGCATTAGGTATGACAGCTTGTGGTAACGCAACTGGCGAAGCAGCTAAGAGTGATTCAACAGCAGTTGACTCTACGGTAGTAGCAGCAGATAGTACATCAGCAGCTCCGGTAGCAGCAGATACTACAAAGGCTACTAAGTAGTAAACGAATAGTGTTAGTTGTGTTTCATAGTGGTTATTCTCAAAATTCCTCTGTTGTTATAAACTAACACTAACCTGCGGTGGTGGTGTATTGTTGTGCACGACTGGCGTCCAGCCAGTAGGGGGTGGTTCGATTCCATCCCGCCGCTCTAATATGTTGGAAGCATCTCTATTACTCTAATGGTTATTCTCCGATTTACTTTACAATAAAGCACCAACATACAAAGGATAGTGGCTAGAGACCGCTATCCTTTATTTTTTTAACATAAATAAAATATAAATGGTAAAGCTCGGAACGAAGACTAAAGCTTTGGGTAGGGCTAAGACAGTTAGTATAGCTAATATGGCGTTGAGGTGGTGCCGGTCTCATATGGGTATCAATCCACGTAAAAAATATTTACCTATATGGAACGTCCGTAAAGGATACGATGACGGGCTATGTGGTGAATACGATGCAGAGGATAACGAAGTGCATGTGTATTGGGGCAACATAGATACAGTCAGAGAGCTGATTGAGACGTGTGTGCATGAGTGGCAACATCAATTACAACCTATATTAACTAAATACGACAAACATACGGGTACATACCGTACTAACCCTTACGAGAAAGAAGCAAGAAAAGCAGAAAGAGAATTAACGCCTAAATGTTGGGCACATATAAACAAACGATTAAATAAACGAACAAATGAGCAAAGCACTAGAAGTATTAGAACACGCAGAAGAAGTATTAATGAAAAAACTGAGAGGGTTAAGGGACGGTAAGCCGAAGTGGGCATGTGCCGATGAACTATTAGAGGTACGCCGTGCAATAGGGGTATTGAAGATGTATGATAAAGCAGTAGCGGAGGCGGAGTTGAACGAGGATGCACTCATTATGGAATCATTAGTTAAGAACCCGCCATTGGCACAAGCATAGTATATATGAAATCATTAATCGCAACAATCGCAGCAACGGGATTGGTATATGCCCTTATGAGTTTGATAGCCGGTGAGTGGCATCCCTTTCAATGGCATTGGTCCCTTAGAGTTATTACGGTATTGTGGCTTGTAGCTACATGGCGTGAAATCCTACATAACAATTCGGACAATATTAATAAAAAATAAATCAGCTAAGATATGAGTAATAGTATAGTAACAGCATATAGTAATATAGATAGAGTACATAGTATAGAGAAGGAGAGAGAGGAGACAATGAGTACTAAGGAATTTCAAGAGTGGTGCACTAAGATGCACATAGGTAGTAGAGTACATAGTATAAACCATAGAGCCAATGAGCTGATGGACCAATATAGTGATTACTATCCTAATTGGGTAAAGAGAATGTATAGTTAGATTAGTGTTTCATTTTTCATAGTTTAGCAAAAGTAGTCGGTGGGTGTAACAACTCACCGGCTTTTTTGTGCTCATTCCCCCGCCGGTGTTTACAAATGTAACGGTATACATATGTGAACTGAATTTCATGTAACTCAAGAAGTTGGGACAGCCCCAGACCGAGTCGGGTCCGTTTAAATACTGCGGTCAATTTTTTGACTGCCAGAAGGCTATTATGACAGGTAGTGTGATACACTAAAAGGGTACTTAACTGAATTTATTTTATTAAGGGATATTTATTAGTATAAAAACAATGATATGTTAAGACATGAAATTTACCAAAAGGTTTCGGAAGAGTTTGGTGTTTCGGTGGGAGTAGCAAATGTTTTGGGTTATAGTAAATTATCAGATGAGAAACATAAGCATGAACCCAAAGTGTTTAAAACCGCATCGGACGAATTGAGTATTAATGAAATTATAACTATCGCAATAGAGGATGGTAAATACCAACCACTACAAAGAGAGATATATAGATTAACTCAAAAGAAACATCCCAGAATTAAAGAATTAACTATATATAAAAAAGCTTGGAAAGATACCAATGGAAATACAACAATTAACACAAAACGCAGATAGATACAAATCAACCCAATCTAATTCTATGTTTATGAATAGAGTAGTAGGTGGGATGGTTTCTCCTAAGAGTTGGGTTATATCAGCAAGTTCTGATATTAAACCGCTTGTTCTAAATGAAGGAACTCAAATACCCTTAATTCCTTTATTGGAAGTGGAAGGTATTGTAGTGAAGATATTGGGTTTATATCTAATATCGCCTGTTACTTTAAAGAAGATTAAGGAATATAACAATCCGCATTATTCAGTAGTTCAAAATGGTGAAGTGAATAAAACCCCAATGGGAAAGACAATTCCTATTATAGAACTAAATACTGAATCATTAGGTAAGATAGGAGAAGAAAGAGATGCCAGTAACCGATTCGCAGCAGTAAAGAGTGTTGATTATGGATATGAAACGGAAAGTATTAATGGTATACCAAAGGGATTATTACAACAAATCAATTATACTCTAAAAGAAAAAGGGAATAGACCGGCAGATACATTCTCTATATGGGATTTGGGATTAGCAGGGGATTATTCAATTGAACAACTTAAAATACAAACCTCACAAGATGATGGTAGTTTGGACCAGAGTAAGTTAGATGCATTCACAACCGGTGTATCAGGTAGATTAGAAATACTTAGAAACGATTTTAATTCTATTAAGGAAATATTCTATAATGGAAAGAATCCATTAACGGCAACTAACTCTTATTCATTTACTAAGGTAGCAAACGTAGAGGATATGGATGATGAGAAGAAGAGAGGTGAGAAGGCAGTTGTGATTAAACAATATAAGAAAGTAGGTTCGGAAGATTCTGCAACCAAAAAGACCCAAGACGAAATAGCAAAGGTAGCGGATGGAGCAGCAAAGGCAATCGAAGAAGCAGAGAAAAGAATACAAGGTGAATTGGATGCCCGAAACAAAACATATGATGAGATAATTGCCAAATGGAATGCGTATGGATTTACCCCTGCGGAAAAGGATTCCTTAAAGAACCCCAAAGGTGGAACTAAAAAGGTAAGGGGATTCTTTAGTACTAAAACGGTAAAACAATCTATCCTTAATGTAATAAAGGGAAATAAGGAAGTAAACATCAATATAGAGTGGTTACCTACGGTATTAGATAAAGCAAAAATAGTTGGACCAGAATATACGATATCTATATTACTTACTAAAAAGATTAAAGATAAGTATGCAGAATATTATGGTGCCGGTAAGAAGAAAGATGAATACAACAATCTAAATAGAGATAGAAAGGCGGAGTTGTTATCATTAGCCGGTCAGATAGTAGAGATAGAAGCACAAAAGGGTACTACCTTATAATTTTGATTTTTTCAGTATATATTATAAAACGTTATGAAGTTAAAGTTACTTAATGAATCAGTTGTTACATCCTTAGAAAACATAGGAGTGTTTATGAGGATATTTTCTTTTGGTATGTTGGCTATTATGGGACGAGATACACCCCTTCTTACTATGTGGATAATAAACACAGTAGATGCGGTTATACTTACGTGGTGTGCATGGGAGAGGAGTAATAGGGCATACATCTTACTAAATACTTTTTGGTGTATAGTAGGGATAGTAGGAATTTGGAATTCATATCATGCATTACATAGTATCACACATTAGAGAACTTTTTCGAATAGGAATAAACATATGTATAGTATTATGTTTGTTACCACTGTTTTTCTTTGTCGGGGTTTGCTTAATTCTATATTGGGTGGGTTTCTATCCCATTTGGTTGTGGAGAGTCAAAAATCGTAAGAAAATAAGGAAATTTTGAAACCGATTAAAATGAAGTTATGGTAATAGAAGTATATGATAAATGGTTGGCGGCGCCGGCAAAGTGTGGAACCCGATATCTTACTAAGTTGGGATTGGATATGGTTCGTACCGATGTAAACGGAATGCGTGCTCAAACCGATAATCCTTATTCATCAATAGAATGGTTTGTTATTCGTAATCCTATTGAACATCTACAATCCGCTCTACATACGGAGTGTTTACCTGTATTTGATAATCCTACCGAAGTGAAACGGGTATTGAATACCTTTATGGATTCATATACGGGTGGAACTCATTATCATATGGAATTATATAAGAGGGTTTATGAGTATTGGTGTAAACGTAAGTATTCATTTGAGTTTGTCGAACTTACTCGTTTGAGTTATGTAATAGATGGTAGAGGATATCATTATCCTTATTACCCTGATGATTATACATTTGGGTATTATGGTGATAAATTAAAGAGTAAAGAGGAAGTTTCCGATATGGTTAAAACATTATATCCTACTGAGTGGGAACAATTAATGAATTATGCTAATAAGGATTTGTATTACTATGAGAATTGTCAAAGTAGAGTTAAGAAATTAATGTAACTATCAATAGAGATATAAAAAATTTTCTTTAAAAACGACCTCGCCCCCCAACCCCCGCCCCTTTTTGGTAAATCCAATAATTATTTGTATATTAATGGTTATATGAACATAAAAGTCTTAGATAAGTTAGAGAGTGGTTACGCCAAATTGGATTGGAAATCACAACGTCATAAATTCGATATCAACGATTTGGAAACAATTGTGGATATTATAGATAATTTCAAATCCAAAACAAATGTAAAGGAGTTGGTTGTTGGTAAATTCAAAACCATTCCAGCATACATATATGTTCCTCAATCGGAATATACTCAAATTCTAAATTGGATATGTCAGAGATATATAGATGAAGAAGTATATGAGAAATGTAATAGAGTTAAGGAGTTAATATATTTAATTAAGATAACTGAAATCACAAATGGGGTATAACATAATTGATATTGCTAGAGCTTGGTGGATTGCCGAAAATCCTACTAAAGAACAATCCCAACTTGCACAAAAGAGATTGGGTATTTGTAGTGAATGCCCTTCTATGGTTAAATCAGTTGTATTCAAATTCAAATGCAATGAATGTGGGTGTCCTATTGGTAAGAAAATATTTACGGATATAATGGGAACTTGTGATTTGAAAAAATGGAATAAAATTGAAGGGTTATGATAGAAATATATTCTGATTTTTTTACGGATGAGGAATCGAATGAATTAATTTCGTATTATAATACACATAGAGATACACATATAGAATTTAGGCAGGGTGTATATAGATTTGATTCAATTAGTATAAAAGATATAGTAGATAGATTTTTATTTAATAATAAATTAAAAGTAATAAATCCTGTCAAATTTAGAATACAATCGGTTAATCCATCCATTGATATAAATGATAAACCACATAGACATGCTGAAGCTTGGACTTCAATTGTTTTTTTAAATGATGATTTCGAAGGTGGTGAATTAGTGATTGATAATTCCATAATACATCCCAAAAAAAATCAATTGGTTTTATTTACTGGCAATGAACCACATATGGTAACTCCAATGGTAAGTGGGGAAAGATTTACGTTAGTATCTATATCCGAAAAGAAAGTTATCATAAAAAGAAATATGTTATGAGAAATAATTTTCTAATAATAGGAATACCAAGAAGTGGTACTACATCTTTAATGAAATCAATAGCATCTGCTTATGATTTACCATATATATTTGAACCATTTCGTAGAGGTATAAAGAAATTCGAAATAGATAATATTGTATTCAAAACACAATTAAGTCAAATAAACAATGAATATTATACTGAAATAGTAACTGAATTACATTTAGAAAAATGTGTAGATTTTTATACAAGATTTAGTAAACAATTTGATAAAACTATTTTAATAGTCAGAAATAATATATTAGAAAACGCACAGTCTCTTTCCGTTCAAAATAATGGAATGGAAGAAAGAAGTAAATATGTATATTATCCAGAGTTGTATGATGAAACGGCAAGTAAATTAGTTGATAAAATTAAATTAATAAATCAATATATGGTTGTATTATCTAATGAATTATCAATACCAATTGATAAATATGAAGATGTTTACTATGGAAATGGATTAAATGATAAATCTATAAAATTAGATATTAGTATGTTGGATAACTCAAAAAAATACCGTCAATATGATTCAAATCTTAATAATCGTAATTTAATATAATGAAAACAATTATTATTAATAATTTTTTATCAGAAGAAGAATGTGAATCAATATTAAATTATTCGCTATCTAATTTAGATTTAAAACAAGGTCAAGTGGAAGTTGATGCTGAATTTGAATTAGATTCGCATAGAAAATCAAATATTGCGTTTGATAGATATTTAGAATTTCCATATCTGATTGATAGAGTTCATAGAGTACTTATGGATAATATAGACGTAAAAGGATGTGTACCATATATTCATAAAAATAAACAATTTCAATTTACACAATATAAATCGGGTGATTATTATGATTGGCATACCGATGTATTACATAATACTACCACAAATGATAGATATTGCTCTATTGTAATACAATTAAATAATAATTATATTGGAGGTAATTTGGAATTAAAAGATATAATATTTGATAATATGAATACAGGTACGTTATATGCATTTCCTTCGGATATGTTGCATAGAGTTAAAAAAGTAAAAGAGGGTATCCGATATTCTTTAGTTTTATGGGTTGGATTGGTTAAAAAAGAAAATTATTTAAAATCCTTAATATAATGATTCCTTTTGTAAGAAAATCATATGTGAGTATATTTGAAGATTTTTATAATATAACCAATGGTAATATTATATTAGGTGGTTCATTAAGTTTGAAACTACAAGGTATAATTGATAGAGAAATAAACGATATTGATTTAAATATTACTATTAGTGATTGGAATTTATATCAATCCAATATTTTAAAAAAATATAAAATATATCACGGAGCTTTATTAAATCTAAGACCAAAAATGGAATATAGAATTAGTACAGGCTTAACTAAACAAAATGAAAATGAATTTCATTTGTTTATAAATAATATTGAAGATAATCTTTATAATATTGTAGTTTATGATGATAGATTTATCAAAGTGTTAAAGCCCGAATTACATCTATTGGATAAAGAATGTATGTTAGCGGATGATATATTTAATAAAAAAAATTTATCAGATATTTCTAATATCAAAGCTTTTTTAAATGAAAAATAAAATAGCAATATTCATATGTGGTAGCGGTGGCAGTGGTAAGTCAACTTTTGCGAAAACGCATTTCCCTACATATGTTCATATAGATGTGGATGTAATATATGAAAAATTACTTATAGATAATAAATTAGGATTAAAGATAAAGAATTTTAATAAAATAGAAGCTGATTTGGCTAATAAATTATTTGAGGAATCTAAAGTACTGAATAATTCAAAATTAAAAAACGCAGTATCCAATGGTGATGATTTGATAATAGATGGAATTGGCAGAGATTCTGATATTATTTTGAATCAAAGAAAGTATTTGGATAGTAATGGATATGATACATTTATGATAATGATGTATGCCGATTTAGAAATATGTATCAATCGTGTTGAAGCTAGAGAACGTGTATACACACAAAATATAACAGAAGATAGTTGGTATCTTGCGTACAATAATATAGGAACTTATAAGAAAGAGTTTGGATTAAAATTTAAATTCATTTACAATAATGTATTTGATGATATTGTTTTAGATGATTTTTTAAAAAATTCCAAAACAATAAAAAGATTATTATAATATATTTATAAACAAACAAAGAACGTATATGAAAGGTGTATTAATAGGCTCTGATTTTATTAAATTAGCAGATGGTATGAAATTTTTAGAATTAAATACTGATGTTGATTTATTATCTAAGACATCTCAATTTTTAGAATTGGATAATTTATTCAATTATCTAACTACTAATGGATTTAATAAATTAGTTATAATTTATAAAAGAAAACATGTAGTACAAACCGTAATTGATTTATTTCAATCAATCGCTAATGTAAATAATATTACATTGGAATTAGTTGTAATACCAAATAATAGTATTACTATACCATCAATAACATCTGAACCAAATACATTTTATTTAAGATGTGCGTATGATGTAACTGCTATTATAGATGATACATATTGTAGAGATAAATCCGAAATAGTTAAGCTATTGTTTGATTCAAACAATGAAAACATATTACCAAAAACATATGTAACAAATTCAACAAATAACATTACATATGATAATTTTGATACAATTACAAATAATGGAATCCATCCAAATGTAATTAGTAAAAAAATATTACCAGATTTTGAAAAAAATAACTTCCCAAAGTTCTATAAATTTGATTCAATTTCTCAATTGAATGACTTAAAAGCATCGAATGATGGAAGTACTTTGATACAAGATTATCGTTTTAATACCGATGGATTAGTTGATAATAGAATTACCGATGTTATTAGAACTTGGACTATTTTATTAGAAGATGTAGAAACTATGATTTATATTGGTGGACATTTTCATTCAGACTCAATTCAACTAAATGAAACAGATATAACTTACACAAATAATGTTCTGGATAATAAATGGAGGGCAATTTATTTTTCAAATCCAGGAAGTTTAAGAAGTGGTATACCTGGCCAATATGATGTAATAAAAATAGTAGATGGAGAAGAAGTAGTTGTAGATATTGCATCTTTAAATAATGGGGATGTAATAAAATCAGTATCTTTGGATGGATTGGAGCAAAATGAAGCACTATCTTCAAGTATTAGTTGGGAATCAACAGCATCTTTATCCGATTTGATGAATTATACCACCGCATCGGTAGTTGGGAAACTATCTTCACAATTTGAAGGATGGTTACCCAAAATGAACTACATATCAGGCTCAGAATCGGGTAGCTTAATTGTTACATCGAATGAAAAACTTTTAATAAAAGAAAATGATACATTCAAATTTAAATTAGTAAGTGATATAGAAGATACTGATTTACTTGTTATTTCAAATGAAAAAATTGCAGAAATGACATCTATAAACTTAGAGTGGTATAGTGGGAGTATAGTTACTGTAAACATTGAACCTGATGATGTTTTTGTAGCTGGAACTGATTTAAATGGAATTGGTGCAAATGCATTGGGAAGTGTAATAGCACATAATAGAGCACCTAAAAAATAATTAAAAATGGCAAAATTATTAACAAATTCAACTGGAGTAAGTACAATACAAACAGCAGATAAAAATGCTTGTTTAGCTGTATTACAAACTATTTTTTCAGCAATCAAAACGGCGCATAGTTAAATAATTTTTAATTATGAATAAGTTATGGGTTTTTGGCGATAGTTATAGTGAACCATTTTCCAAAGTAAATGCAATGCAATGGAAGGTGGATTATATAAAATGGAAGGGATATACGCCAAAATGCTATGGTGAAACTATTTCGGAAAATTTAAAATTAAACCATAGAAATTTAGCAATTGGCGGCGCCGATAATTATACTATATTTGATTCCATAATTCCATTTATTAATGCAATTAAGCCGGATGATATTATAATAATTGGTTGGTCGCATACATTACGATTTAGAGTAGTAAGTAAAACAAATTCTTTTAATACAATACGACCTCGTAGTTTGGATTTGGTTTTTGAATTAAACAAAAATCAATCTTATTTAGATTTATCCGATTCTACTCTTACTGAAATTGCTGTAAATAGAAATAATAAAATTTATGTAGATGAATTGAATAATTATATAAGATTATTGAATTTTGCGTTTTCAAAAAATAAAATAATACACTGGTCTCCATTTAGAGAAGATACAAACGGATTATTAACCACTAGAAAAAGTTTAGATAAATTAGAAAAAGTATCGGATGAAACAAATGGAATTGTAAACGATGCTCATTTTAGTGAAAACGCTCATAATAGATTATCCGAATATTTTATTGATATAATAAATTCGTATGAATTATCTGAATTTAAAAAAAGTCTATTATGAGTAATTTATGGATTTTTGGTGATTCATTTTCAGCTACAAATAAAAGACATGATATTGAAAATTGGCGTATCGAATATATAAAATGGAAAGGATACACTACTGAAGTGTGGCCTGAGTTTTTAAATAAAAAATTAAATTATAGATTAAAAAATCTATCCATAAGTGCTACCGATAATTATACTATATTTGATACAATAGTGGATAATATTGAAAAAATTAAATCAAACGATATTGTAATTATTGGATGGACATCTATATTAAGATTTAGATTAGTTGATAAAAATAATTCATTTAATACAATACGGCCCTCAACGAATTTTAAATCAAGTACATTACATTCAACATTTGAATATAATAATATAACATTAAATACAATTAATGAACTATTATTAAATAGAGATAGTGTATTATATGAATGGGAATTAAATAGATTTATTAAAATAATAAATTTATCTTTAAAAGATACAAAAATATTACATTGGTCTCCATTTCAATCACATCAAACTAAATTAGAAATAATAAATATAAATGGATTAGATTCTTTAGAAACTATATCAATGGAAACAAATGGTACAATAAATGATTATCATTATAGTGAATATGGTCATAATGAATTGAGTAAAAAAATTTATAATAAATTATATGAATAAGTTATGGATTTTTGGTGATAATAATTCTGCTATATTTGGTAGAACAAAAGAAAGACGTTTTAAATATTATAAAGAATATAGAAATGGAATATTTCCTAAAACTTGGTCTGAATTACTTTCAAATGAACTTAATTTAGAGTTAAAAAATATGGCTGTTTCGGGCCAATCTAATTATGATATATTTGATATGTTTTGTAAATGTGTGGAGCAAATAAAAAAAGATGATGTTATCATAATTGGTTGGGGATACATACAACGATTTAGATTAGTAGATGAAACTACAAATGAATTTATAACAATACGACCAAATCAATTTAAGCCAGAACACATAGATAATCCTGCTTTATTAAATGGTATAAATATTGATGTAGTTAATTCAATTTTAAATAATAGAAAAAATACACAATGGATTAATGAGATATATAATTGGGAAATGATTATAAATTTATTGTCAAATTATGTTGGATTTAAAATAATATATTGGACATTTGATACATCTTTAAATAGACCATATTATATATCAACCAATGATTTTAGAAATGATTTAATAAAAAAAGGAGCAGAAGATATTACTTGGGAAACTAATAGAAAATTGATTGATGATAATTTTGGAGAAAAAGGTCATTTCATACAATTTCAATATTTTTTAAATAATATGTAATGACTGTATATTGCATAAATAATGAAATTTTAGCTCCATTAAAATGTGGTACTAGGTATTTACGAAGTTTAGGATTACCGCAAGACCATATACACTTAACTAATACAGACTGGATTAGAGCTTATGAAATTGAATGGAAATATATTATACTTAGAAACCCATTAGAACATCTTAAATCAGCCTTACAAACCGAATTATTAAACTTATACAATGGTCATAGTTTATGGAGTAATATGACAACTAAAATGGTATTAGATAAGTTTATAAGTAAAGATGGTTGCGACCATTGGAGTAGTACTATGTATAAAATGATATATGAGTTATGGATTCATCAGTCTAAAAAATCAAAAATTATAAATTTAAATGATATGTCCTATTTTATATCAAATATGGGATATCATATTCCATTTATTAAAAAGAAATATGATTTTACTAATTTTGATATGTGGTTGAGTAAAAATGATATATTTGAAAAAATAAAATCAGAATATAAAGATTATTATGTAGAGTTAATGAGATTAAATAGTTTAGATACATATTATTATAATCTATTTGAATTTGAAACAGTTATAAAAAAAATAATATGAGAAAATTATGGACATTTGGAGATAGCTTTACTGCTGGGCATGGTTGTAAATATTTTAATTATGCGGTGAATGGATTTTATAATTCAACATATAAAAATTATATAGATGAATCTAAAAAAATATGGCCAGAGATTGTAGCAAATTATTTTAATTTTGAACTTATAAATAAAAGTAAAAATGGTATGACTACTGAATCTATATTTGATAATTGCTTAAAATTTTTATTAGATATTAAATTGGATGATATTGTAATATTACAAACTTCTACAATTGGAAGATATGATTTTCCATTTTTAAAAGAAAAAACATTAATGGGATATACGAATAAATCGCATAAAAAAGATGATGAATTATTTGATATACCAAATTCTCCGTATTTTTTTAAAACAATATTTTTAACAAATATAGAAAACGAATATTCCGATGAAATGAAAAATATATTACAATACAATAATGTACAGGAAAGTTTACAAAATAAAAATGTTATTTTAAATAAAGAAAATTATAATACAATTCGTAATTTTTTTGTTGAATACATTTCCACAGGAAAATATTATGAAAGAAGTATTTGGAGAATTATACAATTATCAAATATATTAAAATCAATTGGAATTACTTCCTATATAATCAATGAGGATACGTGGCCTATGTATTTAGATAAACCTTCTAATTTAATAGAAATGCATCCAATTGGAATAACTGGATATGTGGGTGAAAATAAAAAAACAATATTCTATGATACAAAAGGTATGATAGATGATTCGCATCCTAGCTATGATGGCCATATTGATATTGCAAATTTTATAATAAATTATATTAAGAATGAGAATATTAATATATACAACACATAGAACTGGTTCAACATCATTGGCTAATTATTTGATGTTTAATTTTGCATACGATTATCAAAGGCATGAATATTTTAAAAAAAATAAAGAATCTTTACCAAATGATATTATTATAAAATTAACACCAAATGAAGAATCGTATGATGATGTAAAGAATCTATTTGATAAAAGAATAATTTTAATTAGAGAAGATGTAAAATCACAATCGGAAAGTAGAGTATATTCTGAAATCTTTGGTAAAAAATTTTCATCATATACAATACAAAACAACTTCTTTAAAGAATATGCATCCGAAATATCGAATATGTATAAATTAATTGAATTGGAAAATAATATGTTGATAAAATATTCAGATGCTTTACAATTGACTTATGATGAATTATACAAATCAAATGTTGGTATATTTAAATTAGAAGAATATTTTGGTAGAAAATTTAAATATGGATTAGAATATAAACGTTATCGAAATATGAATCAAACGTTAATTTAAAAATATGAAAATATTATTGTATACAGGTTATAGAACAGGCTCTCGTTCATTGGGGGATTGGTTAGGGATTGAATTAAATTTAGAGTATCACCATGAACCATTTAATATAAATAATCCAATTGCATTTAAAAAATATACTAATTTTAATTTAAATAGTATCAATGATTGTATTGTTAAAATATCACCAAAAGATGAATTAGAATTTAATGATATGATATCTTATTTTGATAAAATAATTATTTTATATAGAGAAAATATTAAAGAACAAGCGGAAAGTTTTATATGGTCTAAACATAAAAAACTATACCACCATTCTTACGTTGGTGATAAATTTGTATATGCACACTATACAATAGATGATACGTTTTTAAAAGATAATTCGTTGGAAATCGAAGAAGAAATAAAAAGATTAGAAGTAGAAAATGAATATATAAAAGCATTGTCTAATGGATTGTTAATAACATATGAAGAATTGTATTTTTCAGAAATAGGTTTAAAAAAATTAGAAGAATATTTACAAATAAAATTTAAAACAAAATTAAATCCAATACATAAATTAAGAAATGGATTTATTAAAAAATCTCTAACATAGTTTGGTAATGTAACAAATTTTTAGTATATTTGTTACTATGATTATAGTACCCGAAACTCCGATTACCGATGCATCTTTCAATAAATGGAAATGTCATCGTATTGATGCTACCGATGAAATAGAAGGAAATTACTACTATTTTATAATTCCTTTGGTAGATTTAAACGAAGATGAAATTCAACAATTAGAATACATGCCTACTTTATTTAGTTCGGCATCCGATGAGTTTACTGATGAAAATGGTAAACCAACATATACTATGCGTTTATTTGAGGATGATTTGCCTGAACTTACTACCGAAGAAGAAGTGGAAATTTTATATAAGATTTTAACCAAAAAAGAATTATTTTTAAAATAGCTGATAAATTATTTGGTAAATTCAAAAATTTTTTGTATATTTGAGGTATCTTTTTATAGTATTATACTTGACAGCACTAAAAAAGAAAGAAATAAAAATTAAAACAATTAAAATCTAAAAGATGAAACAAAAGACAGAACAAGAATTAAAGCAAAGCTATGACAAGTTCATTGCCATTATCAAAAAGTATTTCACAGGAGAAAGATTAGAAAAACTCCTTTTCATGTATTCAGAAGAAGAGTTGGGAGTAAATCTTGCAATATCACCAGCAAGTGGAAATGCTGGATATCATAATTGTTATACGGGTGGTTACATAGACCATATTTTTAATGTTTGTAAGAATGCATTAAAAGTTAAAGAATTATTTATTAGTATGGGTGGTAAACCAGACTTTACTGATGAAGAATTAATATTTTGTGCATTACATCACGACTTAGGTAAATTAGGTTCTAAAGGTAAACCCTTTTATGTACCAAATCCTTCAGATTGGCATATTAAGAATCAGGGAAAAGTATTTGCATCTAATGATGAATTGCATCATATGACACATACCGATAGAACTATGTTTACATTACAACAATATGGAATCTCAGTTTCAGAAAAAGAATATTTCGGTATGAAATTAACTGATGGATTATATGATGAAGATAATGTTAAATATCTAAAAGTTTATGATGCTAAAAAAGCAATTAAGTCAAATCTTCCTCATTTGATGCATTGGGCTGACCATATGAGTACCGTAATAGAATCACAAGATAATACAATTTAATGACTATTTGTCATAGAGTTATGGTAAATTTCTGACAATTTTGGTACATAGTACTGGTTGGTACGGAAATTGAACTATATGAGTATTATTAACTAAAATTATTTTATTATGATTATTAACGAATTTGACAGATTAATTGAAGAACTTCTTCGATTTGAAACACCAAAAAAAACAACATATGTTCCTAGTAAATTTGCAGTACAATTTAAAGATGATATTGCTATCATGTCTTTAAGTGTATTGGGACACGACCCTAAGAATGTAGAAATCAATTGCTTTGAAGATAAAATTGAAATCAAAGCAAAAAAGAATCAAGAGGATAACGAAAATCCTTTTAATCAATTAATTTCTGATATTGAAGAACGAATCACTATTGGTAAAAATTACGATGGTAGAAACGCTAAAGCAGAAATTAAAAACGGAATTCTTTTAATTACACTTGAAAAGAAAGAAGAATCCAAACCAAAAAAATTAACCATTAAAGTTGGTTAATTCAGTTATTTTTCGTATCTTACAAAGGTAGAGGTTGTAGTGACTTCTACCTTTTTTTATTTTAAAATATTTATAAACATGATATACAAAGAAAAAATCCAAGGCCAAATTGAAGTTTTAGTTGGTAAAATTAGAGTTATTGAAGCAGTTGCCACAGGCGCAATGCAGTTACCAAACAGTCAAGTTCTTCAAGTAATTAATGATACTAAAAAGGTGGTTGACAGAATCAACGAATTGGTAAATTTAGAAAGATAGTATGAATTGGCTAAAAGTATTAGTAGGATTATCTGCTATTATTATAGCGGGTTGTGCAGCTTATTTCTCCGTAACTGGTTTGGGTGTTCTTTTCGCAGGAGCATCCATATCAGTTATGGTAATGGCTAGCTCTTTGGAGTTAGCTAAATTAGTAGCTGCAACATATTTGAAGCAAGAATGGGATAATATTAAAGGATTTAATAAATGGTATCTTACTATTTCCGTTGGATTATTAATGTTAATCACTTCAGCAGGTATTTTTGGATACCTTTCTAACGCTTTCCAAGCACAATCTCTACAATTACAGCAAGTAGATAGAGAAATCGCCGTTCATCAAACAAAAATTGACCAAAATACGGTTCAAATTACTCAACTTTCCACTCAAATTACGGAATTTAACACTAATCAAGGTAAAATATTAGATGGTGGTAAGGTAAATTCTCGTCTTATTCGTTCAATTGATAATAGAGATAAGCAAATTGCCAAAATTAACGATAAAATTTCCATTTTACAAACTGAAAATGCTCAGGAAACTGAAAAAATCAATCAAATTAAGATTGCAAACTTAGGATTGGAGAAAGAAGTTGGTGGATTTCGTTTTGTTGCTGAAGCATTTGGTATGGAATTGAAAAATGTTGTAAAATTCTTCATATTTTTGATTGTAATTGTGTTTGACCCGTTAGCAGTAGCCTTAATTATCGCTTTCAATGGTTTAGTTTCCGATAAAAAAAAGAAACAAAAGGAGATTTTAGTCGAAATGATGGAAAATGATGAAAAATTAGGGCTATATGAAGTATATGGTGATAGAAAAGAAGATATAGTGGAAAATATTTCACAAAATACCGAAGATAGTGGAAAAAATTCAACATTAGAGGTAGAAAATGAGGTTAATGATGGAAATAACCAACAAAAATCAGAATCACCCTTAAATTTAAAGTGGGAAGATTATATGCATCCTGACTTTCCGTGGAATAATCGTAAATTATGGATAAACAATCCAAAAGCCGTTAATTACTGGCTAACTACAAAAGGCGGTACACCTAAAACTTTAGCTCAAATCAGAAACGAAGCTGAAAACATAAAAACTTATTAATATATTTGGTATATTCAAATTTTTTTAGTATATTTGTTTAATAACACTTAAACTCTAAAATATGAACTTAGGCTACGCATGTATTAATATGACGATGGGTAAAAAAGTAACTACCAATCGTACAATGGTTAAAAAAACCTTTAATGAAAAAGGTTTAGATTATGTTTCCGAACTTGCATTACTTAATGCAAAAGATATTATCAAAATATTAGAATGGAATAGACAAAACGGAATTAAATTCTTTCGTTTATCATCTGCTCTTATTCCGTGGGGTGACCAATTGGATTTAACTCAATTAAAAGATTACAAAGAAATTAAAAGTGAGTTAAAGAAAGCCGGTGACTTTGCAAGATACCATAATATTCGTATTACATCGCATCCCGGCCCCTTTAATGTATTGGTATCTCCCAATGAATCGGTAGTAGAAAAGACTATAGCTGATTTAGAATTGCATGGTAAGGTATTTGATATGATGGGGTTAGATACATCACCTTATAATAAAATTAATATCCATTGTAATGGCGTATATGGAGATAAAATATCTGCTATGGATAGATTCATCAAAAACTTCCAAAGACTCTCTAAATCGGTTCAAAAACGACTTACAATTGAGAATGATGATAAAGCATCTATGTACTCTGTTAAGGATTTGATGTATATACACAATGCAATCAAAATACCTATTGTATTTGATTATCACCATCACCAATTTTGTACAGGTGATTTATCCGAAGAAGCTGCACTTAAATTAGCAGCTACAACTTGGCCCAAAGGTATTACGCCAGTTGTACATTATTCTGAATCAAAAGCATTACATGAAAATAATCCAAAAGAAAAACCACAAGCACATTCATTGTATATTAATGCCATCCCCAATACATACGAATTGGATGTGGACATTATGGTTGAAGCAAAAGCAAAAGAATTAGCTATACTTCCATTTATTAAACTATATGAAATATAAAACTCTTATATGGTCTGGGTGTTCTCATTCATTTGGTAGTGGGATGTTTGATGAAAATAATCATGGTGAACGTGATGATTTAAACACCAAACCAGTTAAATGGTGTAACCCAAAATGTTATCAAGACTTTCCGAATGTAGTATCCGTTGCAGATGCTATGAGAGAAGTAATTGATAGAACATATCCGATACAAATTGGTAAAAAATTAGGATTTGAAAATTCATTTAATCTTTCGATACCTGGAAAGGGAATTGAAACACAACTTAGAAAAGTTACATCATTTATAATTAATAATGAGAATACTATTGATTTTACTAAAGCAGTTTTTTGTTATCAGATTCCCGAATTTGTAAGATTTGAATTATTAGATAGTAGTAATGGTTCTTTAGAATTTGCTAATTATTCTTGGGATATTAAAAATATGAAAAATACAGATAAATATTATAATTACTTTATTAATCACTTTGATTTTGATTATTATGTTGCAAAATTTTTAATGTATTTGTATGAATATAAAGGATTTATAGAATCAAAAGGTATGGTATTTTTACCATTTCATTTTTTAGATGGTAACATATTAGATGTATATAAAGATGTTTACAAATATATCAAACCTGAAAGATATATGACCGGTAGAAACGGAATAAATAAAGGTAGAATTTGGGAACACGTTGATGTTAGATTTCCCGAAAGAAAAACATTAGTAGAAAAAATAGGATATTGGAATATATTATGGAGTGTAAAAGGTGGTGTAGAGACATTAAAATCTGGAGGATATTGCGATGATAATCACTTTTCTCCAAAAGGACATGATACAATTGCAAATAATTTAGCACCACAATTAAAACAAAAATTAAAAATATGAAGAAGTATTTAGCACAAGCTGCATTTAAATCATCATCAAATGATATAAAATATTCAATGTATATCGGAAGATGGCAACCTTGGCATGAAGGTCATCGTTGGTTAATAGACCAAAGATTGAATGAAGGAAAAAAAGTTTTAATTTGTATTAGAGATGTGGAGCCGGATGAAAAGAATCCATGGACTCCATTAGAAGTTTTACAAAATCTATCCAATGAATTATTAGATATCATTCAAGAAGGTAAAGTTAAAATTATGATTATACCTGATATCGAATCAATTAATATTGGTAGAGGTGTTGGATATGATGTAATTGAACATTGCCCGCCAGATGAAATTAAAGAAATATCAGCAACGGCAATAAGAGAGGAAATGAAAAAAGAAGGTAAATTGTAAAGATATTTTTTGAAAATTGAAAAAAATGTTGTATATTACAATTAATTATGATAAACCCAAAAGATAATGAATGGAACTGAAAAGTTAATTATAACAAATGAGGGTATTATAATACCAAATATAAAAGGTGTTAAATACGTTATGCACGCAGCAGAAACATCCTTAATGTATAAATTAGCAGAAATTGTTACAAAAAATGGAGGAGATATATTAGAAATAGGATTTGGTATGCATATATCAGCCGATGGTGTACAATCTAATCCAAACGTAACATCTCACACAATTATAGAGGTCCATCCAGAAATATATCAAAATGCTTTATTATGGTCAAAGGATAAACCAAATACTAAAATATTATTTGGTGATTGGATTGATGTATTACCAACGATACAATCAAAATTTGATGGCGTATTACATGATACTCATTTAGACCCAAATATCTCTAAATTTTTAGATTATATAAAACCAAATTGTAAAGAAGGAACTATAATTGGATTTTTTGAAGGGCCAACAAACGATAGTAGAGTTAATGCTATTAGACATAAATTGACAGATGTTGAATTTAAATCTCTTCCATATAAAAATGCACATTTTAAATATGGTGATTATGAATTGCAATATACAATATTTAATGGTGTTAATTTTAAAAAAGATAAAACAATAAAAAGTTTATTATGATAGTAGAAAGAAAAAGACACGTTGCTAAAACTATCTCATATCGAATTATAAGTACTTTAATTGGATTCTTATTAATGTGGTTGATAAGTGGTTCAATTAAAGTTGGAGCAGCATTTGGAGTAGCAGAATTAGTTTATAAACCTATTCAATATTATATTCACGAAAGAATATGGTATAAATTTATAAAATACGGACTTAAAAAATAAAAAATGAAATTAATTACAAACAAAAATCAACAAGGATTGGAATCTAAAGAATTTAGAGAATATCTAAAAACACCAATTCTTAAGTCAGAAATTACTCAAAAAGAAGCTGATGAATTGAGAGATACACTTGAAGCTGCTTTGGATAAATTTGGTGGAGTTGGTATATCAGCAACACAATTGGGTATTAAAAAAAGAGCATGTTTAATTAAATTTGGAGATGAAAATATTTTCTTATTAAATCCAATCATTAAAGAACGTTCTCAAGAAGGATTCCTTTTCTTTGAAGGATGTTTATCAATTCCATCTACAATGGAAAAACCTATTAGAACTATTAGAGCAACTTATATTGTAGTTGATACTGATAATTTAGGTGAGATTCGATTTGAAATAAACCCAGAAGGCGATAAAGCAAATGAAAGTATTTCACCTGAAACTATGAAAACAGTAGTAGCTCAACATGAAATTGACCATTTGGATGGTATTACTATTAAAGAGAGAGTATATAGTACGACTGTTGTTAAACGTAAGAGTTATGGTAGAAACGATAAAGTTGTTATGAAATCACCAAATGGAGATTTGGAAGAGATTAAATATAAACATGCAAACAAATATTTTTTACAAGGATATGAAATCGTTTAATTTATGGAAATAATATTAATAATTTTAATCCTATTGTTACTAACAGCAGGATATGGTATTTGGAATCTTCTAACTAAATTGGAAAGATATGAAGATTTTATTCAATCAGAACAACAAAGAAATAACGCATTACTGGAGGCATTAAGAGAAATAGATTCTCGTGAAATGTTTGAGAAGGACGATGAGGTAGGTTCTATATTTTATCAAATAAAAGAAACCATCGAAAGATTCAAACAAATTTAAATTATGGCAGTAACAAAATCAGCTAAATCAGTCAAAGCTGACCCAAATAAACCAAAAAGAAAAAGAGCTCCGAATAGACAGTATTTTACAAAAGATACGGAAGATGCTATCATTGAATATAATTTAACAAATGACCAATATATCAAAGATAAATTATACAGAGAAAGAATAGCATCTGCATTTGATAAGTTAGCAGAAATAGTTTACAATAAATGGAAATTTAGTTATTTTGATGATGACCCGCAGGATGTAATGGCTGAGGTTGTTGCATTTATGGTAGAGAAAATTCATATGTATAAAAATGGTAAAGGTAAAGCCTTTTCATATTTTACCATTGTTGCCAGAAACTATCTTATCCTAAATAACAACGCAAACTACAAACGATATAAAGATACTGATATTCTTTCAGCATTACCTGAATCATTTGATACTGAAAATAACTTTAGAGAAGAAGTTAGAAATGATGAACATAGGACATTCAATGTTAGAATGTTACAATATTGGGATAAACACTTAGAAAACTACTTTCCAAAACGTAGAGATATGCAAATTGCAGATGCGGTATTGGAGTTATTCCGTAGAGCAGAATATATTGAATCATTTAATAAAAAATCATTATATCTACTTATTAGAGAAATGACAGGTCACCCAACTCATTACATTACCAAAGTTGTCAATAAAATGAAAGAAAGACAAATGGAATTGTACAATGAATATGACAGAGAAGGTGATATTAAAATATAGCATATGATACAATTAGGTTTATCAGGCTTTTATCACGATTCAGCAGCGGCAATCGTAATTGATGGTAAAGTTATAGCAGCAATTGAAGAAGAGAAACTATCCGGCGAAAAGCATGATAGTTCTTTTCCGTTTAAGGCAATTGATTGGGTTTTAAAATATGCACAAATTACAATTGATGAAATTGATATGGTTTGTTGGTATGAAGAACCTCAATTAAAGTTTGATAGAGTTAAAAAGACCGTTGGTAAATGGAATGGATTTCGTTATCCAAAACAATGGAAAAATTTCAAAAAAAGATGGAATGAAACCGAAGGAGCTTTGCATAGTTTATTATCTTCCATTGGATACGATGGGGTAATAACTTACACACCTCATCATTTTTCACATTTAGCATTTTCATATTATACATCACCATTTGATAAAGCAATTGGATTATCAATTGATGGTGTTGGTGAATTTAATACAATGCATGCTGTAATGTGTAGTTCCGATAAGTTTCATACAATACAAACACTACAATTCCCAAATTCATTGGGATTAGTTTATTCAGCATTTACTGCTTATTTAGGATTCAAACCAAATGAAGGTGAGTATAAAGTAATGGGTCTTGCACCATATGGAGATGGTTCAAAGTATAGACAAGTATTGGATAAAATAACAGGATGGGATAGATTAGGTGATATTGTTACAATTGACCAAAAGTATTTCACATATCAAACATCTGAAACCGATATGTTCAATCATAAATTAATTAATTTGATTGGATTTCCACCTCGTTTTAAAGATGAACCAATAGAACAACATCATAAAGATTTAGCGGCATCATTACAAAGATGGTATGAAAGTACATTATATTATATCATTAATAATGTAACTAATAATTGGAATAGTGAGAATTTAGTATTAGGTGGAGGATGTGCATATAATGGAACAGCTAATGGTAAAATTAAAAAACATACATCAATAAAAAATATTTGGATTCCATTTGCTCCATCGGATAGTGGTTCTGCTATTGGTGCATGTTTGTATCATTGGCATCAAACATTAGGCAATCCAAAAGTAAAAGGTGGTGATAATCAATCTGCATATTTAGGACCGGAGTTTAATGAATCCGATATAATAAGTGCTATGAAAAATAGTAGAGATTTATCGGTTGAAATAAATTATAATGAAAAAGATTTAGTAGAAACAGTTGCAAAATTAATAGAAAAAGGTAATATTGTTGGATGGTTTCAAGGTAGAACTGAATTTGGTGCAAGAGCATTGGGTAATCGTTCTATATTAGCTAATCCACATTTATCAGATGTTAGAGATAGAATTAATAAGGTTGTCAAAAAGAGAGAGATGTTTAGACCATTTGCTCCATCGGTAACACATGAAGATTATCAAAAATATTTTAAATCGGAAGAAGATGTTCCGTATATGAATCAGGTTGTTGAAGTTATTTCCGAAATACCAATACCATCCGTAACGCATGTCGATAATTCTGCTAGGATTCAGACACTTAAAAGAGAAGATAACCCACTTTATTACGATTTACTAAAGGAGTTCGAAAAGCTAACAGGAACACCTATTCTATTGAATACATCATTTAACTTAAAAGACCACACAATGACAAATGACCCACAAAAAGCAATTTGGACATTAAAGAATTGTGATATGGATTATTTGGTTATGGGAAACTACATAATCAGTAAATTAAAGAAATAAATAATTATTAGTAGATAAATACACAATATGGCATCAGAATTTCAATTATTTGATGGTAAAAACTTATCATCATTATTTAAAGATATTTACGAAAATCAACAAACTAAAAAGAAGAACATTTCAGAAATGATTGAATCACTTCGTAAGTTAATTCGTAATGTAGGTGAAGCAACAGTCCTTGCACCTATTATAAAAGATTTGATTGATTCATCTATTAAAAACGATGACCATTTAATTAAACTTGCAACAATTGCACAAAGATTAGCATCGGCAGAAGCTAAAGGTATTGGTGAAGATGGATGGTTAAGTGAGCATGAAAAAGCACAATTATTAACTGAATTGGAAGATACTGTTAATGAAATTGATAAAAAGAATGATGAAAAGTTATTAGATATTCAAGTTGAAATAGAAGAAATAAAAACTAAATTATAATGGAGGCATTTTTAGCAACCGTAACAAAAGTATTTTTAAAGTCAGAAGATTTTTTAGAATTAAAGACAGATAATGATTTTGTAACCTTTTACAATGATAATAAAAAATTTGATAAAAAGGATGCAAGATTTTTAGGTGCTATTCAATTTCAAAGAGCTACTCCCATTCTAAAAGAAAACTATGCATTTCCATTTGATAAAAATAATGTAACATATCCTATTATTGGAGAAACTGTATTCATTTTAATAAATGATAATGAATATTTTTGGATGCCGTATACCAATACACAATATCCAAATTATAGAGAAGATTATAAAACTTCTATGTCTAGTAAGGATAGAAATATAAAGCCGGCAGATGGAAGTGCTAATTCAAAAGATTATAAGGAAAGTAAAGATACAGGTACACCCAATCAAACTAAATCAAAGCAAGATTCAGAAAAAAAGAAATATAAAGTAAACGAAAAAATAAAATTCTTAAAGCCAAAAGAGGGCGATACTATATTAAGTGGTAGAGTTGGAAATACTATTCGTTTTAGTGAATTCTTTTTAACGGAAGATGATAAAACCTCATCTCCATCAATGTTTATTAGAAATAAACAAAATCCAAAATTAGATGAGAAGCCAATTGGCGAATTAATAGAAGAAGATATTAATGAAGATGGCACATCAATATATTTAACATCCGGCAAAGTAAAAGTTCCATTTAAAGAAACAATTAAAAAAACAAAGGATGCATTTAAAGAGTATCCTACTTCAGATAAACTAACCGGTGACCAATTATTTGTAAATTCTGATAGAATCATATTATCAGCTAAAGCAAATGAGTTTATAATATTTGGCAAAAAGAATACGGGAATTATAACCGATGGTACATTTACAGTAGATGCTGAAAAAGATGTTTATGTACATACTAATAAAAACATAACATTACATTCTAAAGGTAGTAATAAAATATTCCTTAATTCCGATAGTGGTGGTAAAATTTATTTGGGTAAAGATAAAGGAGAAGGTGATGCAGGTGCAGCTGTACAAAAAATGGTATTAGGTGGTGAATTAGTTAAAATAATGGGTGAATTGATAGATGAAATAACAAAGCAAGTTTATGCAACCCCAGTAGGACCAACTTCACCTGGCCCCACCAACGCAGCAGCATTTACGGCAATCAAAGGTAAATTAAAAACCTTATTATCAGCTAAAAACTTTTTAAGTAAATCATAATGTCTTGGACACTATTTAAAGTTAATGTTTTAAAAGCAATGATGTCTTTTCAGTTCGCTGGAGATAATGAAGCATTTGCTGAATTCTATGCAAATGAATATGATAGTTGTATAAAGAGAGGTGGTGATATGATTTATGGTGTACCTGTTATGAATGGAAATGTTCAAGGTATGATTGATGTTATGAAAGCCGCACTTAAAAAGGGACAAGAAAATGGTGATGAGAATTTTAATTTTTTAGCAGAAATATACCCTGCAGCATTTGATGCATATTGGTTAGGAGCAGAAATGGCACCAATACCAAACCCATTACTAAAACCAGGAGGATGGCAATCAACTCCGCCTGCACCCGGTACCATTATGAACATAGGACCAAATCCAATACCTATGGCAGCTTCAGCCGCAGTTCATAAAGCTGAAGTTGAAGCACTGAAAGCGGCAGAAGATAAATTAAAGGAACAAACTATAAACATTCCAAAAATTGGAGAAGTAAAAGTTTATGAAACTGTACAAAAGATATTAAAAAAAGAACCTGTTGATAAAAAAGTAGCTGACCATCCTGCTATTAAAGCTGGTAAAACCATTGTTCAAAAAGTTAAACAAGCTAAAAAGAAAAAACCATCAATTGGTTCTCAATCAAAAAAAGCAGTTAAATTTCCTTTTCCAGAATTACCTAAGAAGAAAGAAATAATCGAAAAAGCTAAAGATAAATTAATCGAAGCTGCGATTGAAGAATTAAAAAAACAAATAATAGTACCAATTGAGGCAATCATATTGGCACCTATATTAGCAATAATTGCTACGGCAGTGGAAGCGGCTGATAGTATTCCAAATCCAAAACCTACAAAAGCTCAATTAAAGAAATTTGTAAAAGATACAATTGATGGAGTTGAACCTGAAATAAAATTACCAGGAATTACATTACCAACTATACCAAAGAAGGAAGATTTTCAGAAAGAAATAGATGATAAAACTCCAACAGAAGAAGAATTAAAGGCAATGGCCTATGACTTAATTAAAGATAAAATTCCAAAAATTCCAAACATACATTTTGTTCCACCAACAATTGCATTTAGTTTCTCAACAAATATGTTACTTAATCCATTTGTAAACGTAGCACAATTACATTTATTGGGAGTTAGTGGTATAATGTCTGTAATGGCACAATATCCACCACCAGCTCCACCCGCACCTGCTGTGTTGAATTGGTCGGGCTATACTATAATAGGATAATCATTGGATTAATTTTATCTTTCAATATTTATTAACAAACAGAACAATAATTTTATGAAATCAGACATTTTAGTATCACTAATTAAGGAAGTGGTTAAGAATGAAGTAAAAACGCAAGTTAAAGAAGAATTAATTAAATTAATTAAGTCTGGTGCGGTTACATTAAATTCACAAAAGAAATCTACACCATCGTTGGCAGAATTAACGGAGGTTAATACTACTGCTCCTATTAGAAAGCAAACGGTAGTTCCAACACAACAAAGAACTCAACAACCTCAAAGGGAATTTACAAAAGACCCTATGATTAATGAAATTCTTAATATGACAACTCCATTCACTGCAGCACAAAGAGCTGAAGGCGCTGGAGCAGGTGGTAGTGTATTAGATATGATACAACCACAAATGAATGTTGAAGAAGATTGGGATACAATGGATTTTAGAGATGTGAATGTACCAAGCGGTACACCAACATTCGAATCAACAGGCGATGGATTACAAGATGCTACAATAAAAGCATTGACAAGAGATTATTCAGATTTAGTTAAAAGATTTTAATAATGGCAATAGAGCTTGGTAAAGTTAATGTAACTGATTTAGCAGTAAACGATTATAAAGTATTGGGTATTGGTATAAATGAGATATCCGAAACTGGTGGTATATTTGCTAAAAACTTTACAACATTAGCACAAGCGAAAGCCAATTTAACTAATTTGATTTTAACACGAAAGGGAGAAAGAGTAGGCCAGCCTGAATTTGGTTGTGATATTTGGAAAATTTTATTTGAACCAATTGCAGATGGTGAAATTGATTATGAAGTAGAAAGAGTAATTAGTGAAGCAGTTAATATTTGGTTACCTTATTTAGAAATAGATGAAATCATTGTAGATTATAATGATGAATATAAAGACGCAAACAAATTCGGAGTTGAAATTAATTTTTCATTAAAATCAAATAGAAGTTTATCCGAATCGGTAACAATAAATGTAAATAACTAATAATGGCAGTAAAGAGTATTAAAAAATCTTGGGGAAATTCTAAGAACATTAATTATGTTGGTAAGGATTTTGATTCTTTAAGAGATAATCTAATTGAATATGCTAAGACATATTTCCCAAATACATATTCCGATTTTAATGAATCTTCACCGGGTATGGTGTTCATTGAAATGGCATCTTATATAGGTGATGTATTATCATTTTATCAAGATACACAATTAAAAGAATCAATGTTATCACATGCTACGGAACGTAAAAACGTTGTAGCATTAGCACAAGCTATGGGATATAAGCCAAAGGTAACATCACCTGCTGTAACAACTATGACGGTTTACCAATTAGTACCATCAAAAACAATAGCTGGTGGAAGTGGTTATGAACCTGATGAACATTATTATATAAAAATAAAAGATGGTATGGAAATATCATCTACTACAAATTCAAATATTACATTTAGAACAATTGATGCAGTTGATTTCGCAAATTCAGGCAGTAGAGAAATTGATGTACATAGTAGAAATTCAACGACAGGAGCTCCTGAGTTTTACTTAATAACTAAAAAAGTAAAAGCCATATCTGCAAGAGAAACTGAAACAAATTTAGTAGCACCAACTGGTGATTATCCAACAGTTACTTTACCTGATACTAATATTATACAAATTGTGTCAGTAACGGAAGGTTCTAACAAATATTATGAAGTACCATATTTGGCACAAGAATCAATATTTGTAGAAAATTCAAATATGGAATCTAATAGTGATTTGAACTCATATTCAAATGAAGTACCATATATTTTAGAAGTACAAAAAGTACCTCGTAGATTTTCGGTAAAAGTAAATTCAGATAATACAATGGATTTACAATTTGGAAATGGTGATGTATCTATGCCAGATGAAACTATTTTACCAAATACTAAAAATGTAGGATTAGGATTAGCAAATTCAGTTCAAAGATTAAATCAAGGAATTGACCCATCTAATTTCTTAAAAACAAATACATTCGGTATATCCCCAGCTGGCAAAACATTAAATGTAAAATATCTAACAGGTGGTGGAATCGCATCAAACATAAACACGGGCGATTTAACTACAATTAGTAGAATTGAATTCGAAGAAGATTTACTATCTGTAAATGATGTAACTTTATACGAAACAATGAAAAAATCAATAGCAGTTACAAACGAAGAACCTGCTGTTGGTGGTAGAGGTAGTGAATCAATTGAAGAAATTAGACAAAATGCTTTAGCAATGTTTGGTTCTCAAAATAGAGCAGTAACTAGACAAGATTACATCGTAAGAGCATTATCTATGCCGGAAAGATATGGTAGTGTTGCAAAAGTGTATGTTTCACCTGATGGTGAGATTGATAATAATTCACCTTCATCTATTTTAGCAAGTCCTAAGAATATAGATGAATTTGTTGGATTAGTGGATGGTATGAAAGATAAATCTAAAGCAGATATCCAAAAAGAATTAGTTAAATATCTTTCTCAAAAGAAATCAAATATAGCTGAAGTAAATAATCCATTCGCTATCAATATGTATATGCTTGGATACGATAGTAATAAAAAATTAACTCAATTAAATCCTGCTGTTAAACAAAATCTTAAAACCTATTTGGGTGAATATAGAATGATTACCGATGCAGTGAATATGATTGATGGATTTATTGTTAATATTGGTGTTGATTTTGAAATAATTTGTTATTCAAATTATAATAAAAGAGAAGTATTAAGTAAATGTTTAACTGAAATGCAAACTTACTTTGATATAGATAATTGGACATTTAATAAACCGATAAACATTTCAGAAATAGAATTAATATTAGCAAACGTAGAAGGAGTAATGAGTGTACCATCTGTAAAGATTTCAAACTTATGTGGTGAGGCTGGTAATAGTTATTCTAAAAATAGATATAATATAGAGCAAGCAACAAAAGGAAAGATTGTCTACCCTTCCTTAGACCCTTGTATCTTCGAAGTAAAATATCCTAACAAAGACATAAAAGGGAGGGCTTTATAATGCATAAATTTCACACATCATCATACGACGCGAGTATTTACTTACAACAGCCAGAACAAAATGCCGGTAAGGATGAGTTATTAGAAGTTGGTAAACTTTATTATGGAGACACCAAAGATATAGCTAGAACATTCATTAAATTCGATGTTTCAAATTTAGAAACGGGTAGTGGTTGGAAAGCATTTTTAAATCTTAAAGCTCATAACTCAGAAGAACTTCCATTAGAATATGTAATATATGCAAATCCCGTATCGGGAAGTTGGTCAATGGGAACTGGTACTAAATTTGATAATATAACAAACAATGGTATTAGTTGGTATTATAAAGATGGAACTAACAAATGGACAAATTTAGTTGGAGGATTATTGTATTCCGATTATCCTGCACAAACACAAGGTGCAGCATCGGGTACAACCGGCTCTATAATTAATGGTGGTGGTGGATTTTGGTATAGTAGTTCGATGGCATCGCAATCATTCAGTAATGAATCTGATGATATTAGAATGGATGTAACCAATATTATTCACCAATGGGTTAGTGGTTCATTACCAAATAATGGATTTGTTTTACATCATAGTTTAGATGCAGAAAACGATAGATTGGATTATGGTGTATTGAAATTTTTCTCAAAAGAAACAAATACAATATACGAACCAAAGTTAGAAATTGTTTGGAATGATTATTCATTTTCATCTTCATTAGCACCCGTAACTGGTTCAGCTGAAGAAGGATATAAAGTAGTACTTACAAATTTAAAAACAAAATATCAAAAAGATAGTTTGATTAGATTAAGAGTTAAAGGTAGAGATATGTTTCCATTGAAATCATTTGGAAGTACATATGAATTAGACCAATCTAAATACTTACCAACAACTACCTATTATCAATTAGAAGATTATGTTACAGGTGAAGTAATATTTCCATTTGGAGAATATACTAAAGTAAGTTGCGATAATACATCGAACTATTTTAATTTAAATCTAAATACATTGCCAGCTAGTAGAACATATAAAATAAAACTTAAAATAGTTGAAAGTGGAATTATAACCATAATTGATGATAAATTAATATTTGAAATAGTAGAATAATGGCATTAACACCTTTAGAAACAATTGCTCAAAAGTTAGCTGATAAACGTAAAGAAGATTTAGAATCAATTCTACGAATATCAGGTTCTGCTGCAGTTTCAAAAAATGAGTATGGAGTTACAATCGTTGATGAGCAAAATGTTGCATCTTCATTGGTATTCAAACCATTAACAAAAACAAAGATTGATAATGTAGAATTATTAAAGGCAATAGATGTTGAAGTTAAAGAATTAAAACCAGCTATACCTGTACCAAATAAAGAATTAGTTCCAAAAGAATTATATGATACTCAAGTTGCAACTAATGCAGATTTAACTAAGCAAGTAGAAGATTTAACCAAAAAGGTAGAAAGTTTAACTGCTGAGGTATCTGGATTAAACGCACAAGTACAAACTGAAATTAATAACAAACTTTCGGTTGAACAAATAAATGATGCATTAAGTAATCAGATAAATACTTTAACAGGAACTATACAAGATTTTTCAAATCAAATTCAAGCAGCTGTACAAAAATCAGTTGAAGAATCAATATTAAGAGCATCATTACAATCACAAAATCAGGGTTTTAAAGCACAAATCGAAGCTCTAATTAAGCAAATTGATTCATTGAACTCAATTATTGAAGGTTTACAATCTCAATTAGGAGCAGTTCAACAACAACAGGCTATTCAGCAAGGTACTCAATCACAAGCAATTGCAAGTGGAGCAGATATATTAGCTGGGAATGTATTAGTTAAAGTTAAAACTAAAAATTCTAAAACTGATACTGCAATTGTTGGTAAAATAGATGGTAATAATACCGAAAGCCGTTGGCAAAATGGTGAAGCTATTAGTATTATAAATAATGATAAGAAAGATATAAAGGTTAATATAAAAATAACAAATCCTCCAAATATAGCTTGGCTACAAGCAGCTGAAACCGATTTCACAGTTGAAGCTGGTAAATCTAAGGAAGTTCCTTTAATAATATCAAAATCGCAAACTGGAGATATTGATTCTAAAAAGAAAAAAAGAGGATGGACAAGTAATTCTAGATATAAAGGAGGTAATCTTGAAGTAATTATTACAATGGCAGATGGTAAGACTGATAAAAAATCATACGCAGCTGATTTAGTTAAAAACCATCCGGAAGATTATCCTAAAAACGAACCATAAAAATAAGCAGAATGGCAATAAAGAAATATACAAATTTTGATGGTATCAATTCAAATTCTACGAATGAAGGACAATTTCTTCAAGCCGATGATTTATTCATTGTATCGAAGAATGAAATAGAAGAAGCTGATTTCGGTGAATGTAGATATGATGTAATGGAAGTATCTGTATATGATGTAAATAATTTATTATTACCAAATAAAACAGGTAATAATGTTGCTTATATAAAAACAGGTGATATTAAAAATTATATGTACAATGTAACAAATGCAGGTGGACAAAAAGAACTTGCAATTGATGCAGAAAAACTTTTAAATGATTTAGGATTTACTAATGGTATTCTTAAAATCAATATGAACTTTGTTAGATATAGAGTTGGTTCAGAAAATGAATTAGAAAGAGTTTGGATACATGAAATTTCTCCTTCAAGAGAAGAGATTCGTATATTACCTCTAAAAACAAAAGATGAGGTAATTAATAAAAAAATTAATAAAGAATTTAATAATTTAGGTAATTTAAGAAGAGATTTTAAATACTATAAAAAAAGTATATTGGATTCATTGAATTCATTTGAAAATACTTTTTTAGATTCAATAGATACTGCATTAACTTCTAAATTTGGAAATGATTTTTTTAGTGTACTTAAAAAAGATTTTGGATTAAGCAGATTTGATAATTTTAGAAAAAAGATATATGAAGATTTTAAAATGTCTGTAACATATTATCTTAATAACAAAAATTATAAAATAAAAGAATCCAATTTTGGTCAAAAATCAAATATTAGATTTGAAGCATGTGAACAATATGATTTTTCCGAATTGACTGGTGAAATTCAAAATATTTTATTTGAATGTATTGATGCAAATTCTTCATTTTTAAAAAGAAGAAATATTACATTAAAATCATTACCAAAAGAATTTGCTATAACTGAAATAAGAAAGGAAATTAAAAATAATTTGGAAGCATTTGGTACACCTACTACTATTAAAAGAAATGTATACAATCCTCAAAATATCAGTGCAACATTCGATGATGTTGTTAAAATAGAAGATACACCAATAATACCAACTCCTCCTAAGCAAGAACAACCTATTGATGTTATAAAACCAACACCGGCAGTAGAACCACCGGTTGTAATCGCACCAGCTGAGCCTGTGGTTATTAATGTACCTACGCCAGAACCAATAACACCGGCTCCACCTACATATAGTGGTGGCGGAGGTGGTCATATTGAGCGTGGATATATAAATAGAGATAGAGATGACATTGAGCGTGGATTAAGAAATGGGTCTGCAAATGATAGTATGTTGTTTGCCATCGAATAAAATTATATTAAAATATTTATACTAAAAGATAATTGTGCAAAAAGCGATAGATAATAATAATGAAATGGCTTACACCGGCAATGGTGAATATATACCATTCATAGATGGTGGTGGAGGTGGAGGCGGATATGTTCCACCTGTTACCCCAAATCCTACATTTGTACCACCATCATATTCACAAGCTGATAATGGTTCATTAAAAATATCATTAATATCAGATGAACCTGCTGAATTTTTACAAGATAATGTAAATGTGGGCGTTGGTTTATCAAGTGATATGGTATTCTCTCCTGCTTTACAATTTGGAAGTAGTAGAACATATAAGGCAAATGTTAATGGAAAAATATCTACAAATTATTTTATAGTATCGGTAGAAAAAACCTATACCGAACCAACAACAACTCCAGCACCAACTGTAAATTATCAGGATTACATTTATCCAACCTATAACTATAACGATTATAATTACGGATATTATAATGGAAATTTCGGAACTAATAGTTATTACAATTCTAGTAACAACTATGGTGCAGGATATAATAATAACTATAATTGGAATTATAACTACCAATATACATCCAGAATTGCCACAACTACAACGGCAACTAAAAATGATATTAAATTTACTGAAAATCTTTTAGTAAGAGAATATGAATTAAATTCTACTGGCGGATTTACAATTGGCACGGAACGTACATTAACATCTACAAATGGTATTGTTGATTTACGTTTTAAATTCAAAAATGCTAATATCAATGCAGGTAGTGGAGATGTTACCAATGTAATTACTCCAAAAAATATTTCATATGAAATTGCATTTGCTTCCAATTTCCAATCGGAATTAGGGGATGTATTATCTTTGAAATATGATATTGTTGATAATAGTTCTAATATAGTAGATAGTACTACTATACTATTAAAAAATGGTAATACCAACGATAAGGTAATAAATTCGGAATTATTAAAAAATAGTTATGTAAATTTAGAAGTAAAAGGTACACTACCTGAAGGATATACATATAGTTCTATATATTATACAACTAGAGCTAATGCAGAACGAAATTCAAACGATTTTACTTCTTGGAATAAAGTAGGTGAATTCTTTAAAATACAGGCATCGGAATTATCGGGTGGTATTGTTGTTGCTGCTATCTTAGAAAAAGATGTTAAAGTAGCTAAGCCAGAAATATCGGTATCCAATACTAAATACGATTCGGAAATAAAAGAATCAGATGTAGACAAAATTGTAAATGTAACATTTACTACATCTAATGCTGATTATGTTTATGCATATGTAAATGCAGATACTCCATTAAGAGTAAACGCAAGTCAGGGGTATATTAGTTTATTTTTCAATAAAGATTTTAGAAGTGAATATGGTACTAAGAAAATATATTTAGTACCTGTTAGTGATTTATATGGAACGGGTGATAGAGTTGAAGTATTAGTAAACTTTATTGCAATAAATGATTTTCCATCTATAACTCAAATTATTTTCCCAGATTCAATTGATGTACCTTCGTTTTCCGATTTACAAATTGATTATGAAGTACAATATAACTCATTTGCGGTAAGTTCAATTGATGTAGAATTATTAGCAAAAGATAATAGTAGAATTGGATTATTTAAAAATCTACCACCAAATGGTGCTTTTAAAATAAATCTAAGAGAGCTCGCTGATAGATTCTCACAATGGAATGGTAATAATACCGTAACTTTAATATTCAAACCATTCAATAGAGGTGGTGAAGAAGAATTGATTGGTAATGAATATACAATCGTTACTAATATATCATACCCATCTATTAGATTGGATGAAAATATTATTAGAAAATCTATTTATGATGCTTTTATTCAGAATCTTAAATTTATAGAACCTGAAAGAGATAGTAAATATTTAACACATCTTGCTAACTTTGGAAATGATGAACAAATCATAATCTCATCTTGGGAAAATGATAATTGGACATTATCTAAAAAATCTACGGATGAATTAGGAAATGAAATTGTTAAAGATGGTGATATGGTAGAATCTACTATATTAAAGTTATATTCACCTCTTCCTGCTAATGTAACATCTAATTCCACATTTTGGATTACAAAATTAATGAGTAATCCATTAATTGAAACTGTTGTATTAAGTGAGCAAGATAATTTGAGTTGTCCTCCAATAAAAGGACCTAACTTTAATATTGATGTTGATTTTGCTAGTGGACAATCTACTAATTATGAATCTTTAGATAATTTAATTTTAAATACATCTCCATCAAGTTCTGCTAATTTAGTATCTACATATTTAAGTGCATCTTTGGATAATACCGATGAATTAAATATAGATTACGCAAGTGGTTCAACGTATTTATGGAATAATTTTGTACATTTCAGTTCAGCTAAGGAAAGAGTAGATAATTTTGTATATAAGGTACAATTAATCGAAACATACGAAACAGCTGTATCTGCATCAAACGCATCACAGGCACATAGTGGTTCTTTGGCATCTAAGCAAGAAGCTGAAAGACAACAATTGAAGAAAAATCAATTAGTAAATGCATTTGATGGATTTGAAAAATTCCTATATACTAATTCCGAATATACCTTAGCTACGCAATATTCAATAACTTGGCCATACGATGCAAATGGTAATAGAATTGCTTCTACTAACACAATTGTATCAAATTGGTATTCTAATATTATAGAATTGGCAGAGGTTTGGGATAATAATAATCCGAACTTTATTAAAAATAATATTCCACAATATATTGTAAATGATGAAAATAATGAAAGTTATTTATTATTCTTTACAATGGTTGGGCAGCATTTTGATAACATATATTATCATACTAAAGCTATTGAAAAGAGTAGAGGTTTGGGATATAAAGCAAAAGATGGTATTTCCGATAAATTATTATTTGATGTATTAAAATCATTCAATTGGGATGCAAAAAATCTTGCAGCTGATGAACATCTTTGGGAATATACTTTTGGGTTAGATTCGACTGGAAAACAAAAATATGATAATCCAGCAAAACAAAGAACTTATGAAGTTTGGAGAAGGATTGTAAATAACCTACCTTATTTATTGAAACATAAAGGTACTAAGAGAGGTGTATACGCTTTATTAAGTTGTTATGGTATTCCTGCATCAAATCTTTCTATTTTAGAATTTGGTGGACCTGAAATCAATAATGATTCAACAAAGAGTAAATTAGTAATGGACAACGTTACAACTACTCTTAAAATGAATAGCGGTTCTTACTTTGAAATGGATTGGCAAACTACTGATAAAGGTAGAGTTCCAAATACAATTGAAATGTTTGTTAAGCCGGCATATGCTAGGGAATATCAATTAGTATCTGGTAGTAATTGGGGAGTATACCTTAGTGGTTCAACCGATTCAACCTATGGTGAAGTTAAATTTACATACTCCGGTTCTAATCAATTAAGAAATACAATATCATCATCATTATTACCAATTTTTAATGGTAAATTCTTTGGTATATCTATAAGTAGTGGTTCTACCGGTGTACAATTGGATATTAGACAGGCTGATAAAGAGAGAACTTTATTTAGTAATTCAGTTTCATCATCAAACTATACAAATTGGAATGATGGTAATAAACTTAGAGTTGGACAACTATATTCAGGTTCATTGGATGAATTCCGTTTATGGAGTGAGAAATTAGATACATCAGTATTCAATCAGCACGTTTCATTCCCTGAAATGATTAATGGTAATTCATATACAGCCTCTACGGATGATTTATATTTCCGTTTAGATTTTGAATATCCAAAGAATTTAGCAGTATCACACTCATTGATAAATGTTGATGCAAACATATATTATCCAACAATACAAATAAACCCATCTAGTTCTTTAAAAATAACTAGAAATATATTAGAAGAAACGGGTTCAATTGGTAATAATGTAATATTATCAACAAACTCATCAGCTATATTTACGGCATCTGCATACGGATTTGATTCAGTTACATCCTATCCATACCAATTTGAAGCAATTGATAGAACAATTGTAATGGAAGTTCCAGATGGTGGTGCAAGTAGATATTCTACAAATAAAGTTAGATTTGAATCGCAAACCGATTTTAATGGTAATGATGTTAGTGGTGGTATTGATTTATCGGTTAAACAAAGAGCAACTAAAAAATCATTTGACCAATCACCTACTGATTCTAATAGAGTTGGATTATTCTTCTCTCCTACAAAAGAATTGAATATTGATATTGCAAAATCTTTAGGTGGATTAAATATAGATGATTACATTGGTGACCCATCGGATGATTATAAACCAACTTATTCAAAATTAGATTCTTTAAGAAATTATTATTTCCAAAGATTTGATGATAGAGATATTTACTCATATATCAATTTAATCAAACTATATGAGAAATCTATGTTTGATGATATTAAGAAGATGTTGCCGGCAAGAGTTAAAGCAACTACTGGTTTATTAATAGAACCACATTTTTTAGAAAGAAGTAAAGTTCCACATAAAAAACCAACAGGTGACCAATATCAGCAAGAAACATCTATACATTTTTCAGATACTACTATATTTTTAGCAGAGAATCAACAATACGAAACTACTATTAATGGTAATTTATCTGAAAATTTAATTGGTGAGAATAATCAATATGATGGTACGATATATACTGCTTCAGTAGATAAAACAATAGCAGAATCATATCAATTAGATAGTTTAATAGACCAAAATGCTAATTTAAATCAAATTGCAGAATCTTTCCAAAATGATGTAACCATTGATGCTGGATTGGGTGAGGCTACTATTTTATCGGAAAATGATATATATGATACGAATACATTTGTTGGACAAAGTGATTATGAAAATGTAGGATTTGGTATATATGCTCAAAATGGACATGCTATCAGAACATACTTTGATGTAAATGGTAGACGTGTTAAAGAAAGAATTAAAGTAGATTTAATTAAAGAGCAAAAACAAAGAGATGTAGTTGCGTATAATGTAAAAATAAATGGAAAAGGAGACCCACGTGGTGGATATCATATAACATCTTCCATTTATTATGAAACAAAATTAAACATTCAACCATATTCGGGTTCAAAAGTAATAAATGCTGGAACTGGTAGTATTGTTGAAGTTACACAAATAAATGGATATTTACCAACACATTATAAAAATACTTCCGATTTAACGAGAGGATTGGAAAATTCTTTCTTTAGAGGTTCAAAAAATACAGCAGCAACTACTTTAGATGGTAGTTCTCCTATTGAAACATTCGTATCTAACCCTAATACATTAAGAGTTAATAAGACTGGTAGAGATAGTTCTGAACCAATTTTAGAAGTTGAGTAATAATTTTTATAAAAACTATATTTATTAACAAACGATATAATACAACACTATGGGATATTTAAGTAATACAGAATTAACAGTTGATGCAATCCTTACTAAAAAGGGTAGAGAAAAACTGGCAGCTGGACAAGGATTAAACATCACTCAATTTGCTTTAGCAGATGATGAGATTGATTATACCTTATATGAGCCGGCACACCCATTGGGTTCAGCTTACTATGATGCAGCAATTAAAAATATGCCTGTATTGGAAGCTAATCCTGATGAAACACAAGTAATGAAATACAAATTAGTAACATTACCAAAAAATACAACTCGTATTCCGGTTGTAGAATTTGGTGTTCCTAACATTGCAGTAAATCAAAAGAGTGGTGAGGTTTCATTATCTCCAACTACATCTCCAGCGGGAAATAGAAGCTTAGGATATACAATTATCTTAGCAAACAAAACAGCAGGTGATATCGTAGGAGAAGGTGTAACATCTGATGTAGGAACAGTACCTGTATTTATCGGAGATGATGTATCTGCAACTGCAGCAATTGCAAAAGGATTATCATTCAAATTTATTCCAAACCCATCTTTAACTTCGACTATCAGAACAACAATAACTGTTTATGGTAACGAAACGGGTGGTTCACAAACAATCCCAGTAACCGTAACATACGTTCAATAATTTAAACTATGGCATTAATAAGAGATAATAGAGGAAGCCTTTTAGCAAGTAATTTATCACAATACTTAGCCGGTGCAGCGAACACCGCAGGAACTCCTGTTGATACTAACGAATTAGTTAGAATCGTAAACCAATTTTTAGGTCAAGGTGAACAAATTAGTTCGGATATAACTACCATCTCAAATGGTATTTATAAGAAATTTGGAGCTATTGATAAAGTAACTAATAGAACTGAAATCGTAACTTCTGGAATATGGAGTGGTGATACGGGTTCTTTAAATGTAAATTCTACATATACTTCTTCAGCACAGGTACAAAGTGTAAGTGGTAAATACTATATAGATGTTTACAATGATGTTACATCATCTGATGCAGCTGAAGTTCAATTCTCTGTTGCATATGGTGATATCGATGGATATGGTGCACCAACTTTACAACAAACCGATACTACAACTCTTCCTACTAAAGCTACTTACAATCAATACGCAAATGTATTGTTAGAAAGTGGTGATTCATACTTTAGTGTATATAGTGGAACAACTGCAGCAGGTTTGGATTTGAGGAACTTCTACGCTATCAATATCAATAGAGCTAGATACAAAGAAAGATTAGACCCAGGTAATATCTCAATTGACTTATCGGGTTCAGTTGGATATGTAACTTTAATTGATGATAGTGGTGGAACTGATGAAAACGTAACAACCGCAGGTAGAGTTTATAACTTAGTTAGTGGTTCATTAAATATTGGTTCAGCATTAACTGCTTCAATCAATACTTACACTGCATCAAACGGACAAGGATGGGGATTATTTTACCCTGATATGGGTATTATCTTATTAAACCCAGCAGCATTGAGTTCATCTGTTGATGTTAAATTAGCACCAGCATATGGTTCACAAAAAGATGTTTATCATAATATCGCTTTAAGTGGTTCTACTTACGGACAAAACTCTGGTTCAGTAATGTTATTACGTTCTTTGGGTGGTGGTAATGATTTCCAAGTTCGTAGAACTGAAAATGTATCAACTTCACATTATTTTGTAAGAGCAAACAATAGAGAATTTAACTTCTCAAATAACCCAACGTTTGTAACCGGTTCAACTGGTCAATTCGTTCAATCATTATTCGAAAGAGACCCACATGTATACATTACATCTGTTGGTTTATACGATGATGCAAATGAGTTATTAGCAGTTGCTAAAACTTCTAAACCAATTGAGAAATCATTTGATAAAGAAGTAGCAATAAAAGTTAAATTAGACTTTTAAAGGAGAATAACCAAATAACTACTCTATGGATAACATCCGTAGATGAAACCCAACCCTAAAAAGTTGGGTTTTTGTTTAATAAGATATTTATTAGTGATATGTTAAAAAGAATACCAAAGTCGGATATTAGTATACGTCCTTTTAAAGCCTATAAACAATGGGACTTTAATCAGGCATCAACTGAAATTGCTTTATTAGAAGCACAAGATGGTAACTATACTTCAAATGATTTAACAACTGCCGGCGGATTATCAATAAATAAACATTCTCTATTCGGACAACTTAGAGCTCAATTTTATAATGGGCATGAAGATAATCCATTTTTAAGATATGGTGATAAATCATCCGATTACAATATACAAGAATCTACCCGTGATAGATTTTTAAGTGGAAGTGCAAAAGTAATATCAATACCTCAAATATATGTTGGGGAAGGGATAAAAAAAGGTTCAGTTCTATTAATAGATGAGAATGGAACAACTACATCATTTATAGATGATAAATTTGGAAATATCATTGGTGCAGCTGGTGATACCATTACCTTTGGTAAAATAGATTTAGAAGAAAATACTATAAATTTTAAAGATGTAGCTGATAATGTGTATTCTGGTTCACTTCAAACCGCATATGGTGATTTTGATGTAAATCTTACCACATTTAATGTAATATACGATTCGGTATCATACGATTTAAAAGTAGTAAGTTTTAATATGAATACCGGTGTTATGATTGTTGAGAATATCCCATTCTTACAGGGAGCAGCTGGTAGTGATAGAATTGGTAATGTATTTTACACCCAAGGATTGATTGTATTAACAAGAGATGCGGCATCATTATTAAATGCGAATTGGAAAGTATCATTTAAATCTACTAAAACAATTTATGAGCATGAATATCTTTTAATTGCAAATGAAGATGAATTTAATGTATCACAAAACCCAACAGCAGTAGTAGAAGTTGGAATGCAAACGGAATATGTATCAGGTTCAGATGGAAAAATTTATAAAGCAACTACAACACCTGGTGTAAAATATATTAAAAAATTAACAACATTAGAAAACGGAACTACATTAGATTATAGATATAGTGGTTCAATCGGAAGTACAAAAGCCGGATTTGAACACTATGATATAAGTGGTTCGGTAGATACTACCGGTTCATTCTTAGCACCTATGATTACAACTATCGGATTATATGATGATAATTGTGATTTAGTAGCAGTAGCTAAATTACCACAACCAATAAAGTCAATGCCAGATTTAACTGTAAACTTTATTGTACGTTTTGATACATAACTTATATTTATAGTAAATACAAAAACAATAATTATGGCAACAATAGAAGAATTATACAAAGCACAACAATCAGCATTAGGTGTTGATAAAATTAATTTTGATGCTGGTGTAAATGCAAAAACTCCATATTCTACAAATGATTTGAAAAAAGCAGATGAGCAAATCTTAACTGCTGATAAATTCAAAACTGGTAGAGGTGGTGCGGTATCTGAAAAAAAATATTCAGATAATTTCAAAAAATAAAAAAACTTAATGGCTAAAAAAGTTACAAAGAAAAACAGCTCAAAGTGGGTTGCGAAAAAATATGGATTTAAATCTGGTTTAGAAGAAACAATTTCTAAACAAATCGAATCCAAAGGAATTGCCGTAGAATATGAAACCGAAAAAGTATCATATGTAATTCCTGCATCAAATCACACATATAGTCCTGATTTCAAATTACCCAATGGTATCCGTGTGGAAACTAAAGGTAGATTTGTTGCAGCTGATAGAAAGAAACATCTATTGGTTAAACAACAAAATCCCAATTTGGATATACGATTCGTATTTTCCAATTCAAAAAACAAAATCACAAAAAACTCCAAAACTACTTACGCTGATTGGTGTGAAAAGAATGGATATAAGTACGCAGATAAAGAAATACCGGATTCTTGGTTTTTAGAACCATAAAAATTTGGTAATTTAAAATATTTGTAGTATATTTGTGATGTGTTGAAAGTTAATGATAAAAATACCGTCATAACAACGCTATCTAATGCGTTGGGAAGTTACTCTACATTGAAAGGTAACGAATTAGCCTTTTATTGTCCATTTTGTAATCACTCTAAGCAAAAACTCCAAGTTAATACTGAAACTCAAAAGTGGCATTGTTGGACTTGTAATAGTGGTGGTAAGAAATTGACATCTTTATTAAAGAAGTTAGATGTAGATAGAAAAACAATCTCAATAATTAGAGAGATATATGGGGATTCCAATTATAACCCCCAATTAGAGGATGCAGACACTAAAGTGTTCATTTCCTTACCAAAAGAATTTATATCGCTTAGTGAGTCTCCTAAAGGGTTTAATCCTGAATATAAACATGCAATACATTACCTTACTCAAAGAGGAATAGGTATTAAAGATATAATCAAATATAATATAGGATATTGTAAAGAAGGATTATACGGACAACGTATAATTATACCATCATATAACTCAGATGGTTCATTAAATTACTTTGTTTCTCGTTCATACTATCCGGAGAACAAAATGAAATATAAAAATCCTCCAATCAGTAAAAATGTAATATGTTTTGAATCACAAGTTAATTGGAACGAACCAATTATATTATGTGAGGGTGTATTTGATGCAATTACAATTAAAAGAAATGCTATTCCATTATTAGGTAAATTCCCATCTCGTAATTTGGTTGAGAAAATCTTTATGAGTGGGGTTAGTGATATTATTATTTCATTGGATAACGATGCAATAAACGAAGCATTGAAAGCAGCTGAATATTTTAGAAAGCAAGGAATAAATGTTAAAATGATGTATATGCAAGATAAAGATGCATCAGAAATAGGATACGAAAAATTCTACGAACAACTAAAGAAAACTAAAGAGTTTTCAAGCGAAGAATTATTATTAAATAAGATTAATAGTTTATGAGTAAATTAAAAAAGATTTATCATATTGCCGATGTACATATCCGTAATGTGAAAAGACACAATGAGTATAGACAAGTGTTTGAGAAGATGTTTGAAGAAATCCGTAAAAGAGGAACGGAAAATTCACTCATCTATTTAGCAGGTGATATTGCTCATGCTAAATTGGAATTATCTCCCGAATTAGTTAGAGAGATAAGTTGGTTATTTACGGAATGTTCTAAACATTGTGAAACAATCCTTATCACAGGCAATCACGATTGTAATATGAATAACTCCGATAGATTGGATGTACTTACACCAATCGTTGAAGCTCTAAACCTACCAAACTTTCATTATTTAAGGGATACGCAAGTTTACTCTATTGGTGGAGTAGATTTTGGTGTATTCAGCATATTTGATGATAAAGCAAATTGGCCTAAAGCAGAAACTTTGAGTGGAAACAAAAAGATTGCTTTATTTCACGGACCAGTTGATAACTCACAAACCGATATTGGATATGTAGTATCTTCTCGTCATTTTACAACCGATATGTTTGATGGATATGATTTAGCCTTATTAGGTGATATCCATAAAAGACAAACTATGATTTCTCCAAGCGGATGTAAAGTAGTTTATGCCGGTTCACTTATCCAACAAAATTTTGGTGAAACTTTGGATAGACATGGTTTCTTAATTTGGGATTTGGATAGTATGAAATACGAGGAAGTTGATATTCAAAATGATTATGGATATTATACTATGGATGTTGATAATGGTAAAGTTCCTATCGTAACTGATATGCCAAAGAAACCTCGTTTGAGAGTTCGTTTATCTAATACCGATTCTGCCGATACTAAAAAAGTAATGGCTGAAATTAAAATGAGATATGGTGTTGAGGATTTTACAATTATCAGAACCGATTCTCTTTCTAAATCAAAAACAGGTAATAGATTAAACAAATTAGATTTTGAAGATATTTCAGATATCAATTATCAGAACTCACTTATCAATGAATATGTTGAAAGAATGATGCCGTTTGTAGTAAAAGAAGATTTAGATAAATTACAAATAATCAATAGAGATATCAATAGCAGAATTGTAAATGAAGATGTACAAAGAAATATTCAATGGAAACCAATTAAGTTTGAGTTTTCAAATATGTTTAGTTATGGAGAGAATAACAAAATTGATTTCACAAAGTTAGGTGGATTGATGGGGTTATTTGCACCAAACGCAACAGGTAAATCATCTCTATTTGATTCGATTTCATTTTGTTTATATGATAAAAGTAGTAGAGCATTTAAAGCAGCTAATATTCTAAACAATCGTAAATCAGATTTCTCCTGTCATTTACATTTCCAAATTGATGGATTAGATTATCATATTGAACGAACTGCTAAAACAATTAACAAAGGAAAGAATGTTAAAGTAGATGTGAATTTTTGGAGACAAGATGGTGATACCAAAACATCTTTAAATGGAACGGAAAGACGTGATACAAATACTATCATCGAACAATACGTTGGTAAGTATGAAGATTTTGTATTAACTGCTTTATCTTTACAAGGTAATAATGCTCTATTCATTGATAAATCTCAATCGGAGAGAAAAGATTTATTAGCACAATTTATGGGATTGAATGTATTCGATAAATTGTATGAAACTGCAACCGAAGATATCAAAGAAGTATCCGTTTTAATTAAGAACTTTAAGAAAACCGATTTCACAACCGAATTAGCTGATAAAGCAACCGAATTAAAAGATAAGAAAGTTGAATTAAAGGGTTTAGAAAAAGAATTGGGTAGATTAAATGATGACTCTGCTGATTTAAGTAGCAAGATTGTTGCATTGAGTAGAGAATTGACTCCAATTGATGGTAATTTAAATTTAGAAGATTTAACAAAAAAAGAAGGTGATTTAGGTAGAGATATTTTACATATTCTTGCAGAAAAGAAAACAAAAGGAACTAAGATAGAAGAATATACTACTTTAATATCAGAAATTTCACAATCAATTGATTCTAATAAAACTATTAATGGATTACCAATTGAAGAAGCTAAAAAAGAATGGGATTTATTAAAAGACCAAATAAATGATACTTTACATCAAATCGAATTATTAGAAAAAGGTATTGAGCATAATAAAGAAAAATTATCTCATTTAGAACAACATGAATACGACCCTAATTGTAATTTTTGTATGAATAATGTATTCGTAAAAGATGCAATTGAAACACAAAAGAAAGTAGATGAGCAAGGTAATCAATTGGAAACTTTAAATATTTTACATGGAGCATTAATTACACAAGCTGGTAAAATTGCAGATGTAGAAGAACAATGGGAAACTTTAACTGAATTGAAATCTAAATATCAAAAAGCAATTGTTATTAAAGAAAAAGCTGAAGCTGAATCATTGGGGTTTGATACTAAGTTAGAATTGTTAGAACATCAATTACAATCAGTAAAGGATAATATTCAAAAATATCACGATAACGAAGAAACTATTAAACGTAATATACAAATAGATGAAGTTATTTCAGGCTTACAAAGAACCAAAGGTGAAATTGAAGATGAAATCAAAAAAGTAACTAAAGATATAGCAAGTGTGAATGGTTCTATTTCTTCTATATCTTTGTTTATAGAGGGGATAAAAGGTAAGATGAATGATGTTAAGGAATTAGAAGAAAAGAATCGCCTATACACCTATTATTTAGATGCAGTTAAGAGAGATGGTATACCTTATGAGTTGATTTCCAAAGCATTGCCAGTAATTGAAAATGAAGTGAATAATATTCTTTCACAAGTTGTAGATTTTGGAGTAGTAATGGAAGTAGATGGTAAATCCATTAATGCCAAAATCGTTTACGATGACCAAGAATGGCCATTGGAGATGTGTAGTGGTATGGAGAAATTTGTGAGTGGATTGGCTATTAGAGTTGCTCTTATTAATGTATGTAATTTACCTCGTCCAAACTTCTTAGTAATTGATGAAGGATTTGGAACATTGGATAGTGATAACTTATCATCTTTATTTATGATGATGCAGTATCTTAAAACTCAATTCGATTTTATTTGGGTAATTTCTCACTTAGAACAAATGAGAGATATTGTAGATGGATTAATTGAAATCAAAAAAGAAAACGGATTTAGTAAGATTGACTTTTAATATTTATTTATATGATAGATGTAACACAATACAGAACTGAAGGCTTTTTATATGATAGTTTAAAAAACTATACCAATCTTATAGATTTTGATAAATTTAAAGAAATCAAATCGTTTATAGATGAAAAAGAATTTAAAAGACATTCTAAATACGATTACTGGTTCAAATATAAAGATTTATCTTATATGGAAGAGATTGTATATGATAAATTACTTAAAAATGATAAGGATTTAAAAACTGCCGATTATGTATATGAAATGGCACATAGGTATCAAATTAAAAAAATAGAAGAGTGTGGATTTTACCCAACTTGGGTATTTGGTACATCTTTAGATGATGAAATTAGTGGTAAATTAAATAATGGTATTATTAGTGATTTCCAAAAGAATTTTGCTAAACACTATTATTCGGAAAGAAATTATGAAAACTTTGAGCAAAATATAAAATTACAATTTTATGATAAAGATTGTTTAATAGATTTACATGATGATGGTAAGCCTGAAAATAGAATATGTGTATTTTTATATTTCTTAAATAATGAATGGGATGAATCAAATGGTGGTAGATTGATATTATATGATGTAAATGAAAATCCTATACCAGTACATCCAACATTTCCTAACTTTGTAGTATTAGATTCAGATATAAATTTATTTCATAAAGTTGAAAAAGTATTAAATGATACAAAATACAATATTGTATCATTTTATTCTCATAAATAGATGTTTAGTAAGACTGATTTTTAACCTTATCAGCTTTCAACACACCCGCTTGAGGTTTAGGGACACCAATGTGTTTCTTAATTAAGTTCTCTACTAAACTTCCCATTTTAAACCCGTGTTCTTCACAATAATTTTTGAGAAGTTCATGGGTTTCTTTTTTTATTTGTAACATTGCGTATTTCATAACTTATTTTTTATTTGTTCGTAAACATAATTTCCTATGTGTTTATATCCATTTAAATTTGGATGTTGAGAACCATCCAATAATTGATTAGTATACCATGAATTGTTTTGAAACAATGGAATCTTTTCTCTTTTTTCTATTTCACCTAAATGTTGTGAAAATGTATAATTTGGTTCTATAAAATTTGTAAAATCAATTTCAGATATATCATATTCATCTTCAAACGTTGGATAAAATGCATTGAAATAAAATCTTTTATATGGTTTTAATAATTCATCTATTTTTTTAAAATCATCAATTGGCGAAGTGGCATTTCTATATGGATAACTAAATGCAATTATTATAACATCCGATTCTAAAAATTCATCAATGTTTTCTTTAATTAATTTGTAAATATCATTATTTCCAAAGTTGTTACATTTACCCATATTGATTACTGGCACATTTAATCTTTCGGAAACATATCGAGGCCAACTATTCATTCTTCTATATAAATCTTCAAACATATCCGGACTACCATGTCCAGACCATTTTTTACTTTCACTAACACCATATCCATTGGTAAATGAATCTCCAAATGTAATTAATCTCATAACCTTTAGTTTTCTTTAGTTTTATATAGAGTATATTAGTTTTCTTTATATAAATATGAGATAATAATTTTTTTAAGAATATTTATAATAAAGATATTTTAATGGCTGTCATACAAAAAACTTTATTTGCAGAGAATTTAGATAGATACAATACGTTTGTAACCGATACGGATTCAAATAGTAAATATTTTAAAATAACGGAATTACCGGATACATTCACAGGCGGTAAGAACGCATTTTTAATTCAAGGTTCTGAATATTTGGTTCCTGATACTTTAATTAAAATAGAACTAAAAGATTCGGCTGGTAATGTAATTTATCACGAACCTGGCGAAGGTATAATATCATCATCTTTAAGTGGAGAAGAATATATAAGTGAATACTACGAAGGTGTTTCAAAGGTGGTAGCGGTTTATATTTACCCGGAAACATCATACGGTCCATGTACCCTTACAATATTAGGAGAACTTTCTGAATATGATAATAATGGATTAATTGCACCAATTCCATTAAATTGGCAAGGTCAATATAATGTTAAATGGCAAAAGCAAATCAATGTTAATCCATCGTTAGCGAATACAACTAAAATTCGTTTTTACAAAAGACCTACTGCAACTATTTCAGAATTATTATCACCTGTTTATAGAATTGATACAAATTCTGGCTTAAAAGTTAATTCGGGAATAAATCAATCTTTTGCTAATATTAAATTATCAAATTTAGAAACATTTGCGGGAGATGTAAAAAGAGTAAAAGTATTTAGAACATCTTTGGGTGATATTTCTGATTATGATATGATTCAAGATATATTAGTTGAATCAAAGGAATTATTAACTTCATATGAATTGACTGGGAGTGTAGTTGGTAATACGGGAACATTGACATCTGAAACTTTTAAAAATTATTGGATTACGGGTTCTTTAACAGCTACATTAGATTCGGATAAAGTTGAATCTGGTGCAAAATTAAAAGGAGCTGGTAATTTTAGGTATTCTGCATCATTGGATTTAAAAAGTACAAATACATATGAATTGAATTTGGATGCATATTATTCAGCATCTACCCCAAGTAATTTAGGAATTTATATTATATCAGGTTCTACAAGTAGTAGTATTGGTACATTATCTGGAATAAATCCAACTAAAAATTTATTAGATACTACAATTCCATTTAAATTAGATAGAGATTATGTATCTTCAAGTTTATATTTTTCTCAATCACAGGGAGAATGGCACGTTGGTAATATTAGTTTAAAATTATCACAAGATACCGCATTTTCGCCAGATGAAATTTCATTCGTAACAACAATGCCAACGGTAATTGGGGATGAAGATTTTAATTTTAAATTTGAATTTTACGATGTAAATAATAACTATGTGCCGGTTGCCGTAACACAAAGTGCAAACTTTACAGGTGGTTCAAACACTATTACAAAATTATTAACATTTGAATCCGATAGAACGGCATTCCGTTTTAGTACAGGCTCATTTGCAAATCCACCAAATCAAAATGTAAGATTTAAAACAATAAAAACAAATTTTACAGGTTCAGTAACATATGCATCATCTGCATTTGATGTGGGTGGTACTTATATTGAACCAGCTTCTTATGCAGGAACTTATCCGGGTTGGTTTACATCTCAAAATGATAATGGAGCACTTTTAAGTATCGCAAGTTTTAGTGGAAGTGTTAGTAGTGTATTGGTTGGTTCAATCGTTTATACGGCATCGTGTGAAGGATTTACTGAATTTGAAACCATTTATAGATTTGAAGATGGTGATAACGCACCGGGTGTATTTGTAACAGCAAACACAAATCAATTCATTTATAAAGCAACCGATTTATCATTAAATCCAACGGGGCAAGTGATAACAATCGAAGCTAAACGTAAAAACTTAGCATCGGCAACAACTCCATTGATTGTAAATTCTGGAAGTGGTAAACCACCATTGACATTAGTATCTACAAATTCAACAAATGGTGTGGATACATATACATTAGCCGGTTCATCTTATTCATATGGAGTTGGTGAAACAATTTATTACATTTCAGGTTCAGACCAATTTGGTAATGAATTTTCTGATTCTATAAAAATAAGTCCTGTAAAAATATTAGATGGTTTATCCGCAACTCTTACAAATGATAACGCATCACTTCCTGCTCTTTCTAATGGATTTGTAGCAAGTGGTTCATTTGTATTAACAAGTGGTTCGGTGACTGTTAAAGTTGGAAATGAAAGTATTTCGTTTGATGATGATAACGATAGTGTTAGAGCAAATAATACATTTGCAATAACAAATATAAGTGGTACGGGATGTACACCTAATACTGGTGATAATTCAAATCCAACTACAAACGCATATGGTATTACAAATCTCACAGCAGATTCGGGTTCATTAAATATTACAATTAATTATAAAGATGGAGCTGGTGATACTACTGATATTGTAAAGACAGTAACTTATACAAAAAATAAAAAAGCAGCACCAGTTTTAAGATTGGAAGCAACTCCTAAAGACCAAAGTGTTTCTGCAAAATCAACGGGTGAGCAAGTTGATAGTTTTTCAAATGTAACAATAAGTGTTAAGGAAACTTATGATGGAGCAACTAACGCATTAACTATAACATCATTAACCGCAACATCTTCGGATATATCAAGCATTTCAACAACTGCCGCAAGTGGATTGGTTAGTTTGAGTAGTAAAACATTAGGTAACTCTACTAATGCAACCACAATTGCTATTTCAGCAGTAGTTACCGATTCGGAAGGAGTAAGTAGAACTTTAACTGATACTTTAAGTTTATCAAAAGTTAAAAAAGCAACACCAAACGTAGAAGGACAAATAAGTCCAAATGCACAAACTGTTACTGCCAATTCCGATGGAACAAATGCAGCAACACCAACTTCATTGACTGTTAAAGCATTGGAAGGTGGTACAACTCGATTAACATCGGTATCTGCTGTTGGTGTTGGGGTAACTATTGGTAGTATTTCATACAATGGTTCATCTCCATATAATTATGCAACTATTCCTTTGAGTAGTGTATCATCCGATACTGCTACTGTTACTGTAACTATAAATTATACGGATAGTGAAGGAAATACTGGAAGTAAAACAGCGATAGCAACAATTTCAAAAGCTAAAAAAGCATCTCCCGTAGTTGTAATAGCAGCAAATCCTCAATCTCAAACGGTTGCAGCAACTGCCGCCGGAGTATATAGTTCACCTGCTACAATTGCCGTTTCGGTTAATGAAGGTGGAACGGCATATTCATATGGAAGTGGTAATAGTACATTTACAATTACAAATGTTACGAATGGTACGAATTCAAGTGGTACAATTACACCAACAACTCCATCATCAGCGGCAGGTGTATCGGGTGTAATTACTTTATCATATACAAATTCAGAAGGAACGACTGTGACTGGTAAAACTATAAACTTTAGTGTTGGAGTTGCAGTTCAAGGAAGTAATGGAGCAGATGGTGGAGCTGGACCGGGTGTTGTATATAGAGGTGAGTGGGCAAATAGTACAATTTATTATAAAACATCAGCTAGAGTAGATGTTGTTTCATATTTAGGTTCATATTATTTAGTAACTACTACGCATACTTCCGCAACAGGAAATGGAACAACAGGTCAACCTGGAGTTGGTACTTATTGGACTTCGTTTGGAGCTCAATTTACTTCGGTTGCAACTGATATGTTACTTGCACAAGATTCTACAATAACGCGTGGATTGGTGATGGGAACATTAGGTTCTTATAGTGGATTTATACGTTCAGCAAACGCAACATCATTAACAGCTGGTAAAGGATTTTATTTAGATGTAGATGGTAAAGTTAGATTTGGCGACCCATCTGCCGGCTATATATATTTTGATGGAACGGATGTTAATATAGCTGGTGCGGTAAAAATTGGAGCAGCTGCTTTAATAGATGGAGTATCATCATCGACTGTTAAATCGGGTGCAGCAAGTGGAGCAACTGCTCAACAAAATAACTCAGCAAAAACCGCAGGAAGTGTAGGAGGATGGACTATCACATCATCTGCAATATATAAGGGAACATTGGGAACTGATGATACATTCACATCCGCAGCAGGTGATATAACAATAGGGGCTGGATGGATTTCTGCAAAAGAATTTAAAATATCATCAACCGGAGCTGCATCATTTAAGGGAAACATTACGGGAGCAAGTGGTACTTTTAGTGGAACTGTTCAGGTTGGTGGAACTACTTTAACTACTACAAATACCTTAAATGAAAATACAACAAAATCGCAAGTTGGATTAGGAGATGTAGAAAATTTAACTGCACAGAATCAAGCTCAAACAGGTTTGACAGCAGGAACTACAATTACTGGTGGTGGTATAACTTTAAATGGTGGTGGAAATATTAAAGGTGGACAAACCGATTATAATACGGGAACAGGTTTCTTTTTAGGATATAGTGGTGCAAAATATAAATTTTCAATAGGAGATGCATCTACTAAAGGTATAACTTGGGATGGTGATACGTTGACTATTGGTGGTAATGCTGTAATTGGAGCAAGTACTATTGGTACAATTGCTACTAATGCAAATGCCGCATTACAACCAGGAGCAAATATTTCATCACTAAATAATAACTCTGGATATCAAACAAATAGCGCAGATAAAACCGCAGGAACTGTCGGTGGTTGGACAATTAGTCCTACACAAATTAAATCAAACAATACTCGTACTACTTTAAACAATGATGGTGTTATATCCTTATCCGATGGTACAGTTGAAAGAATTAAAATTACCAAAGATGCTTTATCGAATAACGTTACATCATTAACGGTAGTAGGGCCTAATAATGGTACTAATCAAAATTTAACATCTACATCTGGTACAACTTGGAACTATCAGTCCAGTAGAAGTGTTAGTTATAGTACTCCAACTAGTTATAGTCCTGCTTTTTCAATAACACAAGATACATTAACATTTGCTGTAACATATCAAGGTTCATCGAGTGGACAGCCCGCCGGACAATTTGGTCTTGGTAGTACGTTCCAAAGTAATATAAGTATGATACCGAATTATCAATATACTACACATGGAGCTTCTGCTACTTTGGCAATTCTTTTAGAATATTATAATGGTTCATCTTGGGTAGCAGTTTCATCACCACAAATAAAAACCATACATAGTGTAAATAATACCGGACAATCATCGGGATGGAGCGATGGGGGATATCCTGCCGGTGTAACATCTGCTGCATATGGTAATTTGAATACGGCATACCAACACAGAGTTGGTATATCTCTTTCGTGGAATCTTTCAATATTAGCAGTAGCATATACTTCAAATTATACGGGTCTTGGATTTACATGGTATTTATATACCACTCAATATGCAATACCTACACAAACATTTGGTGTAACCGCATATCAATTATCAACTAAATTAGAAATAGGAACAAATGGTATCCAAATTTCATCAGCCGGTGGTTTAACTGCTATTGGTCAAGCAGCCGGAGCAGGATTAGCGGGAACATTTACGGGAGATGTTAAAGTAGAAGGTTCTGTACAAGCTGCAGCATTTGTATCTACATCCGATGAACGATTAAAAACTGATATTAAAGAAATCGAATCCCCAATGGTAAAATTATCACAATTAAATCCTAAATCATTTTTATGGAATGATGCTACTGCACCTTTGACTGATAAAGGATATTCGTATGGATTCATAGCTCAAGAAGTTCAAACTTATTTTCCTGAATTGGTTAAAAAAGTTAAGAATTCTACTATTATTGAAAATTTATTAACATTGGATTATAATTCAATAATAGCTTTAAACACTGCAGCAATTAAACAATTGGTATCTAAAATAGAAATATTAGAAGATAGAATTTTAGAATTAGAAGAACAAATAGAAGAACAAAATGGATAAAATAGAAACAATACAAAATACTAGAGATATAAAAATTATAAGAATAGTTTTTGGAAATTTTAATATTTCAAACATTCCAAGTACTCCTCAATTTAATGAGATAGTATATGTTTGGGGTAAAGAAAATAGAGATAGCTTAAAAAATATGGGATATCAAACCATTTTAATGAATAGAGATATCTTTGATTATAAATATACGCATTCAAATTATCATTTTTTACATAAACTAATTGGTATTGAAAGTGCTATGAAAACTTATTCTAAAATTTTATTTTTAGATTGGGATTGTTATCTTACAAAAGAATTAGATGATACTTTTTTCAATTCTTTAGAAAACAAAACACTATTAGCTCCGATATATTCATATTCAAAATCGGATTATTCAGCTATATATGAAAAAGCTGATGGGTGGGCTCAATTACAATCTAATTTATTAAACACACTTAGTTGGGAAAAAGATGAATTATTTGTATTACCAAACGCTGGCTTTATTTACATATCAGATAGTTCAATATCTACTGAATTATTGAATTTAGCAAAAAGTAAAAACTTAACTACATTAATAGAAGAATTTGCAATATATTCCTTTACAAATACTATATTAGATTCTTATATAGAATCGTATCATCCAACTTGCTTATATGGTAATTCTAATAATAACATTTTAAATGAATATGTAAGTTCAAAATTAGATATGAATATATATTTTGAACACAATTAGGTTATATGACGGTATTCATAACAACAGGTTACGGAAAAAATATAGTAGGAGGTTCTGATATATGGTGTAATAACTTTATGGAGAATGTTTTACCATTAGTTACGGAAGATTACAAAATTGTAGTCGATGGTAGACCTTTATTGCCAGAAAAAGATGCAATCTACACTTTCCAAAACGATGAAGAAATAGATAGGATATTGGATGAATGTGATAAGATAGTTTTTCTACATCATTCATACAAACCAAATCCTATAATCAAAAAATATCTTCACAAAACTCACACAACTTTTGTTCATGCATTTATTACTGATATGTTGGGATTAAATGATGAGTACGAAAACTTAATGACTCGAATTGATTGGGAATGGCAGAAGGAGATATTGGATAATTCGGATAATATAATTTGGATTGGATATGAACCCGATACGATTCACACTTACTATCCTCAAACAAAAATAATTACTAATTATTATGAATGGAAAAATAATATCCCATTTGTAGGAATTATATCCGATAAAATAGGTTATGCGGCAAGATGTGAAACTCGAAAGAATGCACATTATTTAGATTACATTCCATCAATTATATTTTCAAACAAATATGATTATAAAAGAATGTTAGAAGGTTCGAAAACAAATTCAGATTATCACAGGTTTATAGAATTTGATTATAGATTTCATAAAAAGTTTTTTGAAAGTAATTTTCAAATATTTCATGGTTGTTATACAAAAGAACCATTTGGATACGCAATCTTTGATGCAGTTGATAATGGCAAAGTTCCAATTATACATACGGATTGGATGAAACATATTGATTACAAATATAGAGCAAGTAGTAAAGGTGAATTTCATCAAAGATATTTAGAATTACAAGAAGATACTTTTGATGAAGTTAATTTTGAATTTTGTAAACTGAAAAATGAATTAAGTAATTATACAAATAAAGAAAATTGGATTAATTCCATAATTAATATTATATGAAATACATAAATTTACTTTCAAACCCATATGAATTACATTGCCTGTTTCCAACGGCAAAATTAAAATCATATAACGCAGTAAGTAATACTCATACCGAATTAATAGTTGAATCAAATAATGAAAAGTTTGAAATTAATCACTATATCGAAAATCCATTTGATAAATTGGGAGACTTAAAAAATTTATTTGAGTATGATTCATTATATATTTCTCCAATAAATAATTTAACAATTGTATGTGATAGAAAATTATGGTCTGAATTATATTTTCCATTAATGAGATATCATAGAGATATATTCGATAAGTTAGAAAAATTATATGTTGAAAAAAATGTAACGGTTTTCTTCAACTTTGCATTTTTAGAAGCAGTTGATTACGAAGATTATGAGGAATATTTTTTATATGATTTTAAATTTAAACATATAAAAATTTCAGATTATGAATTATTTAAGGATAAACCAAATTTTTATTACGATTCATTTTATTGTTTATATCATTTATTTGCAGAAGCTCAAATGAAAGATTTATTATATCCAAATGTGCAATATAACGATGGGTATCAGTTTGATTTTAGTAAAACATTTGAAAATTTTAACATAAATAGTAGAATTGAAAGACCTGCATTATATTCGCATCTTTCATTAAAACCAAGATATCATAGAGTTAAATTTTTAATAGAAGCTGATAAGGCTAATATTTTACAATTTGGTATTAATAATATAAATGAACAATTCTTAGAAGAATATTCTCAATTTATAAATGATAATGGTATTCACACCGATAATACCAAAAAGCATAGTAAAAATCATTTAAAATATTTTAATAAAGAAGTATTTAACGAATTATTAAAAATAAAAAATAAAATAAACATAACACCAAACGAACCATCATTTTTATATGACCATTTAAGAAATTATTTTATCAATAAAGAATGGAATGAATCTTATATAGAAGTAACCGGTGAAACCCATTGTGTGTTTGATTTAAAATATGGATTTTTTACAGAGAAATCTATAAAACCAATATTAGCTGAAAAATTTGCTATGATATATGGTTCTAATAAAGTTTACAAAGAATACAAACGTATTGGAATTGATTTATTCTTAAAAGAATTTGGATTAGAAGGAATTGAAGATAAGAATGAATTGGACCAAATAGATATGATAGTAAATTCTATAAAAAATACAAATCAAAAATTTTTAAGAAATTTATATATTGAAAAATATGATGTTATTAAATCTAATAAACAAAAATTAATTAATTATTTTTGTGAGATTATGAATAACGTAAATGGATTATTGTTACAAACTAAAAAAAATGAATTAATATGATTTTAATAAGCGGATGTTCATTTACGGCAGACCATAATGATTATTCAACTTGGGCAACCTATTTGGGAAATAAATTAAATAATGTTACAATTAGAAATTCATCATCCGGTGGAGCATCTAATAGATTGATATCGAGAAGAGCATTTTGGCATAGTAACAAAGAAATGTGTGATTATGCAATTGTTCAATGGAGTACAATTGATAGATGGGATTATCCTGTTTTTGTTGATGACAACAAAGCTAAAACATTTCCAAGAATGGATATGCACCCCGAAAGAATAAATAAAATAAACTATATGTGTAATGGTACTGATACATTTGGATATGGTAGTAATTTTTATGAAAACTATTATTCTTTGTATGGTGCGGTAATTGATACATTGGAAAATATTTATCACACACAATTGTATTTTAAGGAATTAAATATTCCATATAAAATGATTACTATTGGTAATTTATTTTCAATGGATGCAAGTATTTCTAAATTAATTGAATTACAAAAAGGAAACGATAAAGGTAATTACTCAAATTCAAAGATTGATAATATTTTTGATAAATTAGAAAATTATGAAAATTCTTGGTTTGATACGGATAATATCAAATACCTTTTAAATAGAATAGATTTCAGTAAATTTGCATTTACCGATGATATTCGTATTGGTGGATTCGGTGGTGGTATTATTGAGTGGTTTTTAAATAAAAATGAAATATTAACGGGCGGAGATAATCACCCATCACCGGAACAACATCAAAGATTTTTTGAAGAATTTTTATGGGACAAAATAAAAGATGAAATAAATGGAGTTACTGAACAAACAATTAATAAAAGAGTATCTAACCAATAATCATACAATTGATACTACAACCGGTCAATTAATATTAGAGCCGGTAAAATACCGATGGACACATGGTGCAACCGATTTACACTTGGGCGATGGGTTGATGGTATATTCACTCATATTATTTAATAGAGCAAAAACCTGTGTATGTATTGGTTCGGGGGGTGGATTCATTCCACGTCTTATGACACAAGCTCGTAAAGATTTATGGGAGCAAGAAGTATTCAAAGGAAATAATTCTACGGAATGGGGAGATATTGGAACTACAATCATAGTAGATGCTGCAAACGGAGTTGGTGGGTTTACCGATTGGACTGAAGAGAATAGTTTTTTAAGAAAACATTTTGACCCGCAAGTTATATTGGAAACATCGGAAAGAGCATTCTATGATTATTTCGTAAGACAAGATATTAAAATTGATTATTTACATATAGATGGCGACCATTCATACGAAGGAGTTAAAAAAGATTTTGAATTGTATTCAACTATCATGTCGGAAAATGGTATTATAACAATTCACGATACAGACCAAAAATATCACGATACATTTTTAGTAACTGAAAATGCAAAGAAAGATTTCGTTCCATTTGATGGTCCTGCAAAATTTATTAAAGATTTAGAAAAAAATGTTGATTGGAATTTGGTAAAGTTAAATAATTTTCGTATGTTTGATACTTTAACAGCAACAACTGGATTTACAATACTAACTAGAAAGTAAAATAATGAATAAAATAAGATTGGTAACTGTAACAGGTAGCAGAATAGATACCTTAGAATATATGTTAAATCATTACTATGATTTAGTAGATGAAATCCATGTAGTAGCATATGATACAAATAATGGTCAGCACGATAGAGTAAAAGAAATTACTGATAAATTTAAAGAGAAAGTTTTTTTATATAAGCATGAAGATGACCAAGAATATAACTGGGAAACAGTTACAGCTATATACAATGAAATTAAAAGTTTACATCCAAATGATTGGTGGGTAGTTTCAGATGATGATGAGTTTCATGTTTACTCAAAACCATTACAAGAAATAATTTCAGATTGTGAAGCAAACGGATGGAATTTAGTTAGAGGTGGGTTTATAGATAGAATTGGACCAGATGGTAATTTCGCAGAAATAAAACCTATATCTAAAAAAGAAAGTATATTTTCTCAGTTTCCAATGGCAGGATTTTTTAGAACACCAATGAGTTCAGCTTGTCCGAATAAAGTTTGTATAATGAAAGGTAATGTGGAAATAACACCCGGTCAACATTATGCAAAAATAAATGGACAAACTACTTGGAGATGGCAAGGATGGAATCATCCACAAATTGCACCAACCAATAAATATAGTGTACAAGTTCATCATTTTAAGTGGGATAAAACGGCTGGTGATAGAATTAAGAAAGTAGCCGATATTCGTAAAGAATATGCTTACTCTACTGAATATTTAAAAATGTATCAATCACTAAAAAGTACAAATTTTAAATTAGATACTACCGATGTAGAATATATGTTTGAATATTGCCCAACAGCAAATTTTGAAAACTATAAAAATTGGAGTAAATTATTTAATAAAATAATATCTATATAAAAGGTTATATGACAGACAATAAAAAGTTATCTATTATAGTTCCGTATTCAGATAGGAAGGAACAACTCTACACATTCATAGGTCATATGGAGTACTTTCTGAAAGAGAAAGTAGATTATCAAATTCATTTTATTGAACAAAAAGATGCCGATGTTTATTTTAACTATGGCAAATTATGTAACATAGGAGTTGATATTACCGCAGAAACTTCCGATTATTATGTGTTTCACGATATTGATGTTTTACCAAAGCAAGATATTTGTGATTATACCTACTCTCATTATCCAATGCATTTATGTACAAATTTAAGACCATATGCAAATTGGATAGGTGGGGCTTTTAAAATATCAAAAGATGATTTTATTAAAGCCAATGGATTCAGTAATGATTATTGGGGAGGTATATTTCATTGGGAAGATTTCCTTTTCAGATTAAATCAATATCATTTATTACCTGTAAAACGATTTTATACAAAAGACATATATAAACCACATAGATTAATTGATACGGATGAGGTTACTAAATTTAGTAAAAAAACAGTGTATCCATTTGTATGTAATACTGATAATTGTGCATTTATAAAATCAAACAAAAGAACGGATTACTTATTTGAAGATTCATTTACAATCTCAATGAACGTATGGATTGATGATGAACAAACACAAGATGCTTGTATCATTGGTAAGCAAGGATACGATATGGGAATCTTTGTTATGAAAAATGAAGCAATATGTGTTCAACTTTGGAGTGATGAAGATGAATTATTTAATATTTGGTATCCACATAAAAACCATACAAACCAATGGATAAACTTATCATTGAAAGTTGATATGGATAAGGGTAAAGCAACTTTGTATATAGATGGAAAACCCGTTAAGAATTGTAATTTACCAACGATGTTAAAAGATTTTAGAGGAAAGGATGTATGGATTGGTAGTATGGCATTTAAAAACGCATTTAAAGGAAAGATATCAAACTTGTTATGTTTTGATTATTCATTAAATGATTCTGAAATTGAAAAAATATACATAGATGGTTACAAAACCGATGATATTATCAATACAAACTTTGATGCTATCATTGATATTCCATTTACTAAAAAGTTTGGAGATTTCTATGTAGATGAATCAAAATCAAAATCACACGCTAGATTAATATCAACAGGATTACATCAACCAATATTTTCAGAAGATATTACACTTTCATATGAAATTAATATGCCAGAACAATGTTTAGGTAAATTTGAAATAATGGATGGTTCTGAAAAATTTGAAAAATTAAAAAATTATAGTTGGAATGAAAAGGATGGTAACTTTATAGAAAATGAAACTATATTTTTCTATGAAATTGCAAACAAAACATTAGATACTAAAAATTTTGGATTAAATACATTATCATACGATTTATACAAAACAGAACAAATAAAAGATAACATTTTTTTACACTCAATTAAAATATAACAACAATGGCAAAATTAAAATTAGAAGAAACATCAACTCCATCGCAAGATTTGGAAGCAATCGTTCTTGAAACTAGAAAAGTAAAAGCATTAGAAAAAATCGCAAATTCAGTAGATGCATTGACTGTATGGTTTGAAGAAATTGATAAGAAAGAATGGGGTGAAAGAATTGCATGGTATTTATACGATTTTCATAATATTTTGAAAAACGGAAGTAGTGCTTCAACTGAAGTAACTGAAACAGCAGAACAACCTGCGCCTCCAAGAAAGGTAAGACCTAAAAAAGATATCGAAACAGTTTAATTTAAACTATGAAATTAGGAGTTATAGTTCCATATAGAAATAGAGAATCGCATTTAAGTAAATTTACAGATGAGACTACTAACTATTTGAAATCAAAAAAGATTGATTTTGAAATAGTAGTTGTAGAACAATCTGATGATAAACCTTTTAATAGAGGTAAGTTATTAAATATTGGTTATTTAAAAGCTAAAGCACTTGGATGTGATTACGTTGTATTTCACGATGTAGACATGATACCAATTGATGTGGACTATTCTTATTCAGAAATACCATTACATTTAGCAACCAATTTTGAATTGGAATACGAAAAATCTAAAAACTTAGTATTTGATGATTATTTTGGTGGCGTAACTATGTTATCAAACTCAATTTTTGAAAAGATAAATGGTTATTCCAATTTATATTGGGGATGGGGGTTTGAAGATGATGATTTATTATTTAGAATAGACCAAAAAAACATATTGTTAGATACTAAAATCATTGGTAAGAAGGAAGTTAAAAAAGTATATGGATTATCATTTAATGGTAAAGATTCATACATTAAGATACCAAAAAAAGATTTATTAGATTTTGAAAAAGATTTAAGTATCTTAATAAGCTTTAAGCCAGATGATATTGTATCGAATCCAACCAAAGAATATGATGAATACACTGTATTCTCAATACCTGGTTATGATACAAGTATTTCTTATAATTCATTTAGAAGATATAAGGCTGATATTTGGAATACTTCGGATAAATGCACTTCGATTAATTCAGAAATATTAACAAATCATTTTACACAAATGTGTTTAACATATTGTGCAAAAACAAAAGAAATATCTTTATACAAAGATGGTGAATTAATTGAAACTACTAAAATAAAAAATGGTATTAGAAATTATTCTGATGCAGAATTTTTCTATTTAGGTGTTGGTTCTCCTGAAAGAGATACAAATCAAAATTACTTTTTTGGAATCATATCCGAATTCGCAGTTTTTGATAAACAATTAAATGAAAGAGAAATTGAAGTATTAGCTGAAAACACTTTAGAAAATTCTTATTTGGAAAATTTTAGAGCATATAAATCATCTAGCAATTTAAAATTATATTATGATTTTAAATTTTATAAAAATGGTGAAATAATGGATTTATCAGGCAATAACAACAATGGTGAAATACACAATTCTCATTTTATGAAATCCAATCAAACATTGGGTAAAGAAATGAGTGTACCATACAGAAGAGAAAGTTTATTTAAATTACTTTCACATAAACCAAATAGTTGGAATGGTGCAAGTTGGGTACATAAAGAAACAAGAATAAATCAACTTAGATTTTTAAACGAAATTAAAAAAGGATTATACAATATTGATATGGATGGGTTAAATAGTTGCTTATACCAACCAATTGGTGAAGCAAGTGTTGGACACGTACATCATATGTCTGTATTATTATAAAAAGTTATACGATGGCTCATAAATTAGGAGTATGTGTACCATATAGGAATCGTGAAGAACATATGAATAAGTTTGTTCCACACATTAGTGAATTTCTAACTAATAGAGGTATAGAACATACAATATATCTTGCACATCAATGTGATGAAAAATTATTTAATAGAGGTTTGATGAAAAACATCGCCGCTAAACATGCATTTGAAGATGGATGTGATTACATTGTGTGGCATGATATTGATATGGTGCCGGAAGATGATAGTTGTGATTACTCATACCCAGAAGAAAATCCACAACATATAGCAGTTAGAATATCCCAATCGGATTATAACTTAAAATACCAAGAATACTTTGGTGGAGCAGTGGTTTTTACAAAAGAACAAGTCGAAGCAACCAATGGTTATTCAAATGATTATTGGGATTGGGGTATGGAAGATGATGATTTATTTTGGAGATGTATACAAGAAGGTATGGTTGATAAACAAAATTTATCATACGCAAAAACTAAAAAAGTAGGAGTATTCAATGGCACGGATTCGTATATTAAAATTCCAAATCAAAAAGATGATAAGTTAAGATTATCAGTTGGAGCATGTCATACGATATCAGTTTTAGTAAAAGCTGACCAGCAAATTGAAAAAGCACCAATATGGTTAATTGGAGATTCTGATAGAAAATTTGTAGAATACCCAATTATAAGAAAACCAGGGTTTGATTGGGGTGTATCATTTAATAATAGTAGAGCTTATACTGGTATGTTATGGAACTCACATAGAGAACCAATATATCAATGGGTTAAACGATATGAAAATGAATGGAGTTGGATTACTATGGTAGTAGATTCCAAAAGAAAAAAGATGCATTTGTATATTAATGGTAGAGAGAGTAATGCCAGAAATGGTATGGGTACTCAATCACCAATACGATATAGACATGATTTAAAAAGATATGGTAGTGAACCATTTTATATAGGACATACCCCATCGGTAGCTGGATTTGAACCAAACGCATTTTTTAAAGGTGAAATTGCTGATATTAAATTATGGAATAGAGCATTGGATGAAGCAGAGGTAGAAATATTACATAGACAATATTCAACAAATGGATTAACTTTACATTATAATTTTGATGATATTGAAAACGGATATTTAATAGACCAATCGGAATTAAACGATGGTTTTATAAATAATGTTTCATTTGAAGATAGAGAAATTATAATACCTGATGTAATTCTTCCACATAGAAGAGATGGAAAATTTCTATGTTTACCACATCAAACTGAAGGATTAATTAATGTAGGTGGTGTTGAGAAATGGGCTAAGGGGGAAACAACTGCACGAAACGAAAGAAGATATGTATTAGAAATGCAGCAAGGAAAAATTGATTACAAAAATGATGGTATTAATAATATGAATTACACATATATTAGTACTACACCAATATTCGAAAAACACAAAATGATTAATGTTCATTGTTAATAAATAAAATATGGCAGACGAAAAAACCTATTCGGAGAATCCGATATATTTGAGAGTAAGAGATGAGTTAAATGAGGTGGGACCTGGAATGTGTGCGGCTAAGTGGACGCAAGTAACATTGCAACTACAAAATGGTCACAACCATTCTTGTCACCACCCTCGTACTCATAAAATTTCAGAACAAGAAATTGCACGAAATCCATCTGCACTTCACAATACGAGATATAAGAAACTTCGTAGAAAAGAAATGCTACAAGGTAGTAGACCTTCCGAATGTGATTATTGTTGGGGTGTGGAAGATAACTCCGATAGATTTAGTGATAGAATTTTCAAATCAGGAGAAAGCTGGTCTTATCCATTTTTAAAAGAAATCAAAGAATCCGATTGGAGAGATGATTACAATCCAAAATATGTAGAAGTTGCATTTAGTAATGCTTGTAACTTTAAATGTTCATATTGTGGACCGGCATTTAGTTCTAAATGGGTGGAAGAGATTGAACAATATGGAGCATATCCTACATTAGATAATTTTAATTCACCTGAATGGTTAAAGTTAGAAGATAAATTTCCAATTCCTGCTAGAGAACACAATCCATATGTAGAAGCATTTTGGAAATGGTGGCCAGATTTATATAGAGATTTGCATACATTTAGAATTACAGGTGGAGAGCCGTTGATGGCAAAAGATACTTGGAAAGTATTGGATTATATTTTAGAACAAGAAAATCCAAATACTGAATTAAAATTAGCAATCAATTCCAATTTAGGTGTACCAACTGCATTAGTAGAAAAGTTTATTGAAAAAATAAAAAGAATTGAAGATGAGGGTAGAGTAAAGGAGATTGTAATTTTTACATCGGTAGATACTTGGGGTGAACAAGCCGAATATATTAGAACTGGTTTAGAGTTTAATAAGTTTTGGGACCACGTAAATAAAATTCTAACCGAATGCCCGAGAGTAATTATTACATTCATGTCTACATACAACGCATTAAGTGTTTTCAATTATGAACAATTAATTCACAATGTATATGGATTGAAAGATACTTACGCTTCAACCGATAGATATTGGAACTCAGCGGTATTTTTAGATTCATCTTATTTAAGATATCCATTACATCAAACTGTACAAGTTCTTCCTTATGATTTTGCTAAATATATTTTAGACCAATCCAAATTGATTACATATTATGCGGCACCATCATTTAGTCCAGAGCATATTGGATATAGTGATGTTGAAGTACAAAAAGTAAAAAGAATCTATGATTGGATGAATGCACCACAAGATGCAACACAGCAAATGAAAAATAGATATAGTTTCTATCAATACTTTTCTAACCACGATATTCGTAGAGGAACTAATTTTGTAAAAACATTCCCTGAATTAGAAGAGTTTTATAATTTTTGTAAAACAATTAAAGTTTAATATATGAGTTTAAAAGTAAATAAAGATAACATCTTTTTCATTCTGCCAGAAAGTAGATATGCGGTATCCGATAGAATTGATAAATGGATGGAAGAAGATTTTACAGTTCATTTAACTGCAAAATTATTTCCCGAAACTTTGGAAAACAAACAAGCATATATGTTTGCAAGAAATGGGATGCACTCCGGTATATCTGCATTTAAAGATGATTTTGGAAACGTAAATGTTGTATTTACATATTGGTTTAAAGATGAAAATGGTGACCAAAAAGTTAAACAAATATTTTACGGATTGGAAGATATTGAATTGAACGAATTCAATGAATACAATATGATTTGTGATAATTTTGTTGATAGAAAAATTGATTGTTATGTTAATAATAAATTAGTAGGAACAATCTATTTTGAAAACGATGAAAGGCAATCATATGAAGGAGCATTCTATTGGTTTGGGTGTGGTAGTATGATTGGCCCCGAAGAACATAGGGGATATGGTGAATTTGAATATAAATTATGTTTTGTATTAAATAAAACATTAACATTGTTAGAAGTGCAAGATGTTGTAGATAATGCATCAGATAAATACAGCCATGTTGTTTACAATGATTTAAGAAAATTAAATTACGATTACCCATTGAGAAAGAATTTTGCATTCTTATGTGATTTTAATCATTATAATCGTTATAAAGTATGGGATATCTCTTTTAGTGGAAACTATCCTCAGTTTTATATAGAACATAATATATATTTTTAAAGAAGTTATGAAGGTACTTATCACAGGAGGAGCAGGTTACTTAGGTTCGGTTATTGTAGACAAAATGTTGAAAGCTGGATACGAAGTTGTAGTATTGGATAAATTATTATTCAATCAAACCTCTCTATTACAATACACATCAAACCCAAAATTTAAATTTATTTATGGAGATGTTCGTAACGAAGAATTATTAGAAAAACTTTGTAAAGAAGCAGATACCATTATACCATTAGCAGCAATTGTAGGATTTCCTGCATGTGCAGCTGACCCACAACTTGCAAATGAAATTAATTTTAAACAAATTTTTAATATAGTAAAATTTGCAAAAGATAAAAAGATTTTATATCCAAATACAAATAGTGGATATGGGATTGGAGTTGGACAAACTGAATGTACGGAAGAATCTCCATTAAGTCCAATATCAGTATATGGTAATACTAAATGTGCAGCAGAAAACTTTTTAAGAGCAAATACGAACGCAATTACATTTCGTTTAGCAACTGTATTTGGTGTATCACCGAGAATGAGAACGGACTTGTTAGTAAATGATTTTGTTTACAAAGCAATTACGGATAAATACATTGTAGTATTTGAAAAGAATTTTAAAAGAAATTTTATTCACGTTGAAGATGTTGCATCTGCATTTCTTTTTATGTTGAAAAACTATGATAAATATAGAGGTGAAGTATTCAATGTAGGATTGAGCTCTGCAAATCTTTCAAAGCAAGAATTATTAGAAAAAATACAATCTCATGTAAAGGATTTTGCGGTATCATATAACGACTTTTATGAGGACCCTGATAAAAGAGATTACATCGTATCAAACGCTAAAATAGAAGCGACTGGTTGGTATCCAGAATGGGATTTGGATAGAGGTATAAATCAATTAATTCAAGGATATCAAATGATAGTTCCCAAAATGGGAGCTGAATTTAGAAATGGATTTCCATTAGGATACGCAAACCAAACATAATATGAGTAATAAATGGGATGAGTTTAAAGTTACTCCATCAAAAACTTTTGGTATTGAAGTTCCTGAATTTCAACCATCCGTATTTAGAGAATATAGAGGTGAGATATTTACAACCTTTCATTCAAAAGAACATCCCGTAATGAATTATGTCAGCGATGGATGTGAAATACATGGTAGGTTTTCTCGTTCATATAAAGGTGTATTGAGAGGATTACATTGGGATAATAAAACGTGGAAGTTAGTTCAAGCTGCAGTTGGTGATATTTACTTAGTAGTTTTGGATATGAGAAACGATTCACCTACCTATGGAGATTGGGAATCATATATTATTTCAGAAAGATTAAGAAATCAAGTATTAGTTCCACCGGGATTTGCAAACGGACACTACGCATTAACTGATTGTATGTTTCATTATAATCTATTCTATAAAGATGGATATGTTGATGCGGATGAACAAGGTGTTGTGAAATGGGATGACCCGGAATACCAAATGGAATGGCCAACTGATAAACCAATATTACAAAAAAGAGACAGATGATACAAAATTTAGAACAATATCCAATAATAAGAGATATTCAGCAAACATCGGAATCATTAATTGATTTTGAAAACTTGATAGTAAAGCATTGGGAAGAAGGAAAAATCCGAGGACCAATACATTTATCAAACGGAAACGAAGAACAATTAATTGAAATATTCAAACGAATTAAAACATCGGATTGGGTATTCAGTACATGGCGTTCTCACTACCATGCTTTATTAAAAGAAGTATGTCCTGTTTGGATTGAAGAAGAAATCCTTAAAGGAAAATCAATTACTCTTTGTAATATTGATGAAAAGTTTTACTCATCTGCAATTGTTGGTGGAACTTTATCAATTGCATTGGGGGTAGCAATGGGAATTAAAGCAAAAGGTAGTGATGAGAAAGTATTTGTATTCATTGGTGATATGTCATTTGAAAGTGGTATATTCTATGAAGTACATAAATACGCTAGAAACTTTGACTTACCAATTATATTCATTGTAGAAGATAATGCGGTTTCAACTTATACGCCAACTGAAGCAACTTGGAATGTGAAAAGAGAAGTACCATCAGACGTAATACATTATACATATAAATCAAAATATCCTCACTATGGAAGCGGTAAATGGGTCGTATTTTAAAGTAATATATACTGATTGGTATATTGAGGGTGGAGAACGAAAACCACATGGTAATGGTACACATCCTGCCATATGTGATTTTATACAAGATGCTATAAAAAGAAATCTAAAAATGGATTGGGCAGATGTATTGCAAAAAAATGCAGAAGAAAAAGTTATTAAGTTTGGTCATTCCGAATTAATAAATTATTTTGGCAGAAACTTTTCAAAAAATATAATATCATCAAATCAAATAATGGATGATGATTCAATTTACATTTATCCCATTGAAATTAAAGCAACTCTTAGTGGATTAAATGAGTTAAATAAATTTAAAATTGGAGATGTATTATATGAGTATTATTTACGAGATATAATTCCAATTGATGTATTAAATCATTTAAAAACTGGTAAAGTAAAAATATTAATTAATATTATACATGACCCATTGTATGATGAAAATAATATTAGAAAATTTGAAATACAATTAAATAAATTGGGCATTGATGGTTCAAATATTATATTTTTAGGTGGTAGTAAGTTTGAAGAATATTATGAAAAACATCCCGATAGTAGAGTAAAAATATATAATGGGCATTTATTTATTAGAGGATATGTAGACCAGATAAAAGAATTTCCATGTATTGGTAATTTGGGTTATTTATGTGAATTGTTTAAAGAAGAAGATTTAGATAAAACTATAATCAGAAAAAATAAATTTATATCACCAAATAGAACTATGGAAAAACCACAAAGAGCTATTATGGGATATTTTGCATTGAAGTATGATTTATTAAAAGAAGGATTATTTACTTTTATTCAAAAAACATCAAAAGATAGATTGCAAAGTTCAATAGAAAAGGTATATGATGATTCTATTGATAACATTAAAAAATATACATCGGAATTAGAAGAGATGTTACCATACGAAGATGATACCGATATGTTATTGCCTGAGCAAAAATCAAATTTTGGTTCTAAAAACAATAAAAAAACTTGGTATTCGGATTCATATTTTCATTTAGTTACGGAAACATTTTTTGGACCAAATGTATTTTTATCTGAAAAAGTTTTTAAACCAATTTCCAATTTACAACCATTTTTAGTATTTGGTGATTATGCGACATTAGCAGAATTAAAGAGATTAGGATTCAAAACATTTGAACCATTTATAGATGAGAGTTATGATTTGGAAAAAGACCCTAAAAAGAGAATATTACTTTTAGAAAAAGAATTACTTAAATTAAAAAATATGTCAATAGAAGAAATGCATAATTGGTATTATTCTATTATTGATATTTTATTATATAACCAAAAACATTTATACACATTTGCTAGTTATGAATGTTTTGAAGAAATATTTGAAAAAATAAAATTTGATTACGAACAAAATAAAACACAATGGAATTTACAGGAAAAAAAGTTATTGTAACCGGAGCTAATGGTTTAGTAGGGTTACCAACAGTTAGAAAATGTTTAGAAGAAGGAGCAGCTAAAGTATATGCCGTAGACCTTAGATTTAGTGAAAATTTAGAATTTTTACAAAAACAATATGGGCACGATAAATTGACTTTAATTAAAACGGATTTGACATATTTATCTCATTGTGAAGAATTATTTAATATGGATGATATTAACATCGTATTACATATAGCAGGTGTTAAAGGTTCACCCGCACGTTCATCACAAAACCCTGCAGATTATTTATTCCCAATGTTGATGTTCAATACTAATATGATTAAAGCATCATTTGATGCAAAAGTTGATTGGTTTGTATATCTTTCATCGGTAGGAGTTTATAAACCGGCAGATGTAATGAATGAAGAAGATACTTGGAATCAAGAAGAAACTTGGGCATCAACCCCATCTCGATTAGATTGGCATCCAGGTTGGACAAAGAGAATGGGAGAACTTACATTGGATTCATTAAGAGTTCAGTATGGTTGGGATAATTGGACAGTGATTAGACCTTCAAATATATATGGTACTAACGATAACTTTGCACAAGATGCAACTGTAATCTCTTCTAATATTTGGAAGTTATTTAATGTAGAAGGTGAAGAAATGGTTTGTTGGGGAGATGGTTCATCTAAAAGAGATTTCGTATTTGGTGATGATGTTGCACAAGCTTCATTGGATGTAGTTAAAAAAGAAGTTAAGGATATTATTAACTTTGGATGTGCGGAAGCAGTAACCATTAAGGAAACGATTGAAACTATTGTTGAATGCTACAAAGAAATTACAGGCAAAACAAAAGTTATTACTTGGGATTCTACAAAAACAAACGGAGACCCTATTAGATGTTTAGGTTCTAAAAAACAAAAACAATATGGTATTTTACCACAAACTACTTTAAAAGAAGGATTGACTAAATCAATTTTAGAATATAAAAGTAGATTGTAATGAGGTTGTTTGTAATCGGATGTTCATTTAGCGAAGGCGCTGGATTGAAAGAAGTGAATGATAGATATAGTCGTTTATTAGGTAACACTTTAAAAATAAATAACTATAATATTGCACTATCCGGTTCATCAAATGATTATATTTTTAGAAAAGTTTTTGAATTGTTGGAAAATGGTATTAGTAAAAATGATATTTTAATTATTCAATGGACTCATTTCATTCGAATTGAATTGAATCAGAAATATGAGAATATAAATTTATACTATAATCCACCGGCAAGTTTAAACGCAAGTATGGATAAGATATTCAATAATAATAGTGTTAATTTTTCACATAAAAAAATTGATACAAATGTTATAGATGAAATAGATAATAAGAATCAAAAATATATAAATGATTATATTTTAAATTTTCTAAATCCAGAATATCAATATAATAAAACTAAAAATTATATAAAAAGTTTATATTCGTATTTAGAATTGAATGAATATAAGCATTTACATTTTTTTGGATGGGATAAATGTATTATAGAAGAAGTATTAAATTATCCAAAATTTATAAATGAATCATTTGGTGGATATACAAACACAATTGGAACGGAACACCCTGATAAGTTGGGGCATGATATGTGGTCAAATGTGTTATACAATAAATTAAAAGAATTAAATTATATAAAATGAAACATATAGTAGTATCTGGTTGCTCTTTTACTAACAATTATAGATGTAACTTAGATGATGAGAGAAGGTGGGAAAAAGACCGATTAGAAGATTGGACTTGGGCACATTGGTTACAAAATAAATTACAATCAACTCACGTTTTACATAATTACGGAACTATTACAAATGATAATAAAACAATAGCTCGTGCTATTATTTATAAAGTTTCTGACTTATTAAAACAGGGGATTAATCCAAATGATATATCAGTTATTGCACAATGGACTTCATTAACTCGTAATTCATTTTTTATAACACCTGAAAAATATCAAAAAGCAAATCCAGCATTAAGATTTCAAAAAAATGCTGAAAGTTGGCCACACACATCCGATTATTTGATAAACGGAAAAGATAAAGTATCAGCATATCAGCAAGGATATTTTCATTTGACAGGTGGATTTAATCCAACCGATAATCCAATTAATATTGACCCATTGGTATTTGAATGGTTTGATGCGGTATTGAGTAATGATGAAAGATATTTTGAATGGTTTGAATATATTACATTACTTCTTAATTTTTTAGAAGTATGTGGAATTACAAACATAAAGTTTTTTACAATGAGTAATAACTTTTCTAAAAAATATCTTAAAGAAGGAAGGACTCCGCCATTTTATCACACTCCAAAAAATAAATCGGTTTACGAATGTATTGTTGAAAATAAAGATATATGTAACACATGGGAACAAAAAGATTTATATTTTGAAAATTCTTATGTAAAAACTTATGCAGAAAAAATAGATTTTAAAAAATATTTTTGGTTTTATGAAGAAAATTTCGTACATTTGTTTGGTGGAATGATTGAATGGTCAATTAGAAATTTTGATTATAATATGGATGGTGATTTACCAAAAGTGTTATGGAGAGAAATGAATGGAATGAATTTAGATGAACAAAAACAATATTTAGAAAGAAGTTGGTATGGGCACACATCATCCATATTAACTAAAAAATTCGTTGAAGATGTAGTATTAAATTGGGATATTTTAAAATAAATTATATGAAAAAAACAGACAAGATTTTAGTTACAGGCGCAAGTGGATTTATAGGTTCACATTTATTGAGATTACTATATGAAAAAGGATATAGAAATTTACGTTCAACATCATTCAGTAGAGATTTAAGAAACGATTTCGAAGGAACATCGGAAGTAGAACATATTAAGGGTGATTTACAAACTGCAGAATTCTGCCAGTTAATCAGTAAAGATGTAGATGTAGTATTTCATTGTGCAGCAAACACTTCAAACGCATTAGATACCAAATTTAATCCATTATTACACGTTACTCCAAATGTGGAAATGAATGTAAACTTAATGGAGCAAAGTTGGAAAAACAAAGTTAGAAAGTTTTTATTCATATCATCTAATACAACTTATCCTGATATGGGAAGTGAGTTTTGTACCGAAGATATCAATGTACATGCTACTCCAATGTTGCCAGTTTATAAGGCAGTTGGTGGTATGAAAAGATATGGTGAAATGTTATGTGATTTCTTTTCTAATCAGATTCACGAACCAATGCAATGTTTAATTGTTAGACCTTCAAACGCATTCGGCCCGAATGATAAATTTGATTTTGAAAAATGTCACGTTACACCTGCAAATATCCGTAAGGTAGCAGATGGTTTGAATCCAATTCCAGTTTGGGGTGATGGTACGGAAGTAAGAGATTTACTACACGTTGAAGATATGGCAGATGGTTTTATCTTTGTAGCAGAAAATAATGATACATATGATATTTTCAATGTGTGTTATGGTGAAGGTTTTACAGTTAATGAAACATTGGAAACTATTAAAGAATTGGATGGTAATACAAATCCAATTGAATATGTTAATAACAAAGCACCAATGATTCCTATTCGTTTATTATCATCTAAAAAGATTAATGATTTAGGATGGAAGCCAAAGAGAAACTTAAAAGAAGCACTTAAAGAAACAATTGAGTGGTATAAAGCAAATAAACATTTATATAATCCAAATTCAAAACCATAATGAGTACTCCACAAATGTCACCATATAAAGATGAACTTACTAAAGCAATGACATTTCTTGCTGAAAAAGATGATACTCTTTTTATTGGACAACAAATTGTTTACGCAGGAAATCCAATGAGTACAACCCTAACGGAAGTACCAAAGGAAAAAATGATTGAAGTTCCTGTTATGGAAGAAACTCAAATGGGAATGAGTTTAGGATTAGCAATCACAGGTAAAACTGTAATATCATTTTATCCAAGATGGGACTTTTTGGTTTCAGCAGCAAATCAATTAATCAACCACACCGACAAGTTTGAAAATATGACCGGTAAAAAGGTTAATATTATTATTAGAGTTGGTGTTGGTAGTAAAGACCCATTAGACCCCGGTATTCAACATAGAAATGATTATACACAAGAATTTAAATCTATTTTACAATTTACCAAAATTTGGGAATTAAAAAATTCTGAAGATATTTATAACATATACACTAACGCATACAACGAAGGTGGTGTTCACATTATTGTAGAATGGCCGGAATTGTATTATAAAAATTAATATTATGAAGAAATTACCTATAATATCATTCTTTGTAAAATGGTACGAAGCTTATAAAATGAAGAAAAAAATTCAAAAAAAGCTAGAAGAATTAAAAAAAAGAGACCCATTCGTTTATAAAAATTTCTAAACTAATAGATTTAGGATATTTATACATATGAATTCAATTAACGAAGCAGATAAACCAAAGGTAACGAAGCAAGTAGTTGTATACTCAGGTCGTTTTCAACCATTCCATAAAGGACACTATGCTACTTATGCAAAGTTAGTATCGCAATTTGGTGCTAACAATGTTTATATAGGTACATCAAACGATACAAGCTCTGACAAATCTCCATTTAATTTTAATGAGAAGAAGAAGATAGCAACTACAATGTTTGGAATTCCATCATCTAAATTTATTAGAGTTGGAAATCCATATGCTCCAAAAGAAATACTTTCTAAATTTGATGGTAAAACTACTCAATATATTGCAGCAGTAGGTGAAAAGGATGCAAATAGATTGCATGGTAAATATTTTAAACCATATAAAGGTAAAGCTGGATATGGTTATGAAGAAATTGGTTATGTATACCCAGTTCCAGCTGAACAAAATCCAATTAGTGGTACTGATGTTCGTAATGGATTGGGAAGTAATGATGTAGAAAAATCAAAGAAGTTTTTCTTAAAAGCATATCCAAAATTCGATAAAGATATATACAAAATGATAACAGGTAAATTAAATGAAGATGGAATGCCAGGTGGAATCGGTGTGGGATTAACACTTCCAAACGGATACATTAATGGTGCACCAACTGGTTCTAATAATGAAATATATGACCCAATTTCTGAATTAATTGGTAGAGTAGCGGCTGAAGAAATATTTGAAGATTTTGTTAAAGATTATTTCAATGAAGCTGGTAATAAAGCATTGGATGTTGATATATCTTATACTAACTCAAAAGGTGAGCAAAAGAAAATTAAAGCAAGAGATGCTTTAAGATTACCAAAAGACCACCCTGCTCATATTCAAGCTGCAAAAATAGCAGGTCCCGATGATGCTCCGGTGAACGAACCAAAACCAAAAGAACAACCTGGAAAAGCAGCAGCTCAATCCGTTAAGCCAGCTGAACCGGGTCAACCTGTTAAAAAAGACCAAACTGCACAAGGTAAATCAGATAAAGCCAAAGATGGTAAGGGTGGAGAAGAAAAACAAGCACCACCTCCAAATAAATTAAGTGGAGCTGAATTAAAATCATCAGCAGAAAAACCACCGGTAGACCCAAGAGAAAAGGAAACTAAACAACAATTAGATAAAGAAGTTGCTAAGTTATCAAACGAAGACCAAGCCACTGCTAAGGAAATGAATGACCCTAATTCCGAAAGTAGAAAATCAACTGCCAAAAATATTGGCGATTGGTTTAAGAAAAAAGGAGAAGGATTATGGGATGGTGCAAAACATTGGGCACATGAGAAAAAAGAAATGGTTACCGGAAGTATTGATAGTGTTAAATCATTATACAATTCTGGTGGTAAATTAGGTTATAAGAAAAACGAAGAAACGGGTAAATACGAATATAGTAAAGATGAACACCACAAACAAAAGCATGCACTTAAACACTTAGGTAAGGATGTAATGCTATTAGGAGCATCTATGATTGGTGCAGCTGCAATCGGTGGAGCAATTGGTGGTGGTATCGCAGCTGCTAAAGCAGCCGGTGCACATGGTATAGGAACGGCAATAGCACACGGCGCAGGGCATGGAGCAGTGCATGGGGTAACGGGATTAGTGCATCACGGAGCAACTGGATTTGCCGCCCATCTTGGAAAAGATTTAGTTAAACACTCATTCTTTGAAACAATGGGATTGGGTGGAGCTAGCGCCGCTGGGGCAACTGCAACAGTTGGTGTAATTGGAAGTTTGATGGAAGGTGAAGGTGATGATGATGGTGCTAAATTTGTAGATAAAGTTGTATCAAAAACTTTAGAAAAAATGTCTACATATCAGATGACTAATCAACAAATGTTAGACTCTATAAGAAGATATAATGAAAATAAACCTAAAAAAGATTTAGAAGATTTACTAAAAGAAAATATTTCAGAAACTAAACAACAAACCATTGAACATTTTGTAGAATGGGCAACAGGTCGTTTAAAATTGAAAGAACAACCAAAAGTGAATTTGATAGGTGGTGGGGAGTTTGCAGAAACCAAAACTTCATTAGGTGGATACGACCCATTAACAAAGGAAATATTTGTTGCAATTGAAGGTAGATTAGGAGCAGATATTTTAAGAACTCTTGCACATGAAATGGTTCATAGAAAGCAAGATGAGATGGGATTAGTAAGAAACGAATCGGATGGCAATGATGGTTCTCCAATTGAGAACAATGCACATGCAGTTGCCGGAATCTTAATGAGAGAATATGGTAGAATCAATAAGCAAATTTATACTGAAGATATCAATATAGATGTTGATAAGGGTGATACTGTTTTAATGGGTAAATTTAAGAACAAAAAAGTTACCGTTAAAGATTTTGGAAAAGATGACCACGGAATGCCAACAATCAATGGAAAAAAAGCAACTACCTTTAGAATGGGAGATAAATCTACCGATGAAGTTAGTTCAAGCGATTGGCATTTTAAAGCAATTATGAAATTGTATGATAAAGCTGGTTCATTTGGTAAAAAGAAAATAGCATCCGTAATATGTGCAAATCCAAATGCAAACAGAAATCAAATTGCAAGAGAATTAAGATATAGTGATTACAAAGAAGTAACCGATTATACCGATAAATTGGGATTACACGAAATAGTTCAAAAAAAAACTCTTAACGAAGGATTATTATTAGAAGGTGGAGCATATGGACATATGAGTCATCCATTTGATGATATGGATTTAACATTTGGTGATTTAAAGAATATTATTTCAAAAGCACTTAATGGTGATTTAGGAGTAGTTAGAGAAAAAACCGATGGACAAGCATTAGCAATCAGTTGGAAAAATGGTAGATTGATTGCAGCTCGTAATAAAGGACATTTAGCAAACGCAGGAGCAAATGCGATGGGAATAGCTGATGTAGCATCTAAATTTAATGGTAGAGGTGCATTGACTGATGCATATAATTTCGCAATGAGAGATTTAACGGCAGCAGTTGGTTCATTATCAGATGCTCAAAGAAAGAAAATTTTTAACGAAGGTAGATGTTTTATGAATTTGGAAGTAATATGGCCAACTTCAGTAAATGTTATTCCTTATGGGCAAGCAATATTGGTATTTCATAATACAACTTGTTACGATGATAAAGGAACTGCAATCGGAGCTAATCAGGGAGCAGCATCTCAATTAGCAGGAATGATTAAGCAAGTTAATGCGCATGTGCAATCCAAATACACAATACAAGGTCCGCCAGTAACATCTATACCAAAGAATGAAAACCTAAGCGCTAAGCAAGGAAAATATTTAGGTAGATTATCTAAATTACAATCTCAATTTGGTTTATCCGATGGAGATAATGTAGCAAATTATCATCAAGCATGGTGGGAAAATTTCATAGATACTAAATCTCCTGAAAAAGTTGATAAATTGACAAGAGATGCCTTAGTTAGAAGATGGGCATTTGGTGAAAAAGCATTTAGATTGGATAAAAACAATATTACAAACGAAAAGATTTTAGCTTGGGCAATTAATAACGATAAAGTAAATGTTGCAAAACAACAAAAAGATAATATTAGACCATTTGAGGAAATATTCTTAGGTGTGGGTGCAGATATTTTAGACTTCGTTAGTTCAGTATTGACTGTACATCCGGATAAAGCAATTAGAGCTATGAAGGATAAATTTAAATCAGTTGCAGACCAAGTTAGAACGGCAGGAAATCCTGCTCAAATAGCAAAATTAAAAGCAGAATTAGCGAGATTAAACAAATTGGGTGGAGTGGATAGAATTGTAGCAAGTGAGGGATTGGTATTCTTTTACAATGGTAAAACATACAAACTTACAGGTACATTTGCACCACTTAATCAGATATTGGGTATTTTTTACGCTTAATTTGATATATATAATATAAACAATCAGTTATTAAAAGATAATAGTATGGCAAAAAGAAAAAGTTTTGATGAGAAATCAAAAGGGATGCACAAATCTCGTAAACTCATTATAGACACGGTTTTTGGAAGAACGGATAATAATCAAACTCAATTTGGTTATGAAGGTGAGAAAGAAACAAAGAAAAAAGTTGGTGAAGTTTGGATAGATAAAGATGGTAAAGAGTGGGAGCAGAAAGAAGGATATCGTACTAATGTAACCAAAATGGATGATGTTAGAGCTTACTTAAATAAATTAAGTAATTGTTCTAATGATGATTGTAAAACTATACAATATAGTAATGCTGATAAAAAACTAATCCGTAAGACGGGTATGTGTACGACTTGTTTGGCTAAATTTGAACAAGTATTAAAAGATGATGGTACATTCCCATTTTATGCAGATTATAAGGTGACTAGAAATAAGTTAGCTTATATTAGAGAAATGAAGGATAGATATGAGGAAGCATTGCGTGGCGTTTCAAAACAAATTGAATTTCTAAACGAAGATGGAACAATTCAAACTTGGACTTGGGATGTTGATATTGAAAAAGTAAAATCGGATTTACAAAAAGATATTGATAGTGCATATGAAGCAATTGAATTATTAATTCATAGAAAGGCACTATTAGAAGAAAAGTTACTTGAATTAAATCACTCAGAACTTATTAAAAATTAATTATGAAAAAATTATTAAATTTCAAAAACATCGCAATCGCAGTTTTGATTGCAATTATTTTATTAGAGTATTTTAACCCAGGTGGTAAAATGCCAGGTAGAACAGTTCGTATCGAAGGAAAATCATATGAGGTTATCAAACATGATATTGATACTTTAGAAGTTGTTAAAACAAAAGTAGTAACTAAAAAAGGTGAAGATATCTATCACGAAACAATCGTAGAAAAAGAAGTTCTTATTCCGGCTAATGTAGATACTGCGGCATTACTTAAAGATTATTATTCAAAAGTATTGTACAAAGATGTGTTAGTATTACCTGATTCATTAGGAACAATCGCTGTAACTGATACAATTTCACAAAATAAAATATTAGGTAGAACATTCGATGCTAAAGTAAAACAAAGAGAAATTAAAGAAACTCTTATTGTTAAAGAATTACCTAAAACACAAGTATTCTACGGATTTACAGGTGGATTCAATAAAGCAGATGTAGTTTCAAATGTTGGAGCTGGTTTGTTAGTAAAAACTAAAAAAGATAAAATCTACCAATTGGGTATTGGAGTTGCTAATAGAGTAACTGATGGTACGACTGGCGCATTATCTCCATATATTGGGGCAGGTGTGTTTTGGAAGATTAAATTAAAAAAATAATGTCAGTTCAAGGACAACCAAAAAAATCTTTAAAAGAGATAATTGCTGATGAGTATCGTAAATGTGCGGGCGACCCCATTTACTTTATGAAGAAGTATTGTGTTATTCAACATCCGGTGAGAGGGAAAATCCCCTTTCACCTTTATCCTTTCCAGGAAGAGTGTTTAACTGACTTTAAAGAAAACCGATTTAATATCATCCTTAAATCTCGTCAATTGGGTTTATCAACTCTTTCGGCAGGATTTATTCTTTGGAAAATGATATTCAATCAGGACTTTAATGCGTTAGTTATTGCAACAAAAGTGACGGTAGCTAAAAACCTTGTAGAAAAGGTTAGAGTTATGCATGATTTATTACCAGTATGGTTAAGAGATGGTGGAACGGCGGCAGCTGAAGATAATAAACTTTCTCTTAAATTAAAAAATGGTTCGCAAGTAAAAGCAATCGCATCTTCTCCAGATGCAGGACGTTCGGAAGCCTTATCACTATTGGTTGTGGATGAGGCGGCATTCATTAGAGATATTGATGAAATTTGGTTATCAGCACAATCAACTCTATCAACGGGTGGTTCTGCAATTATTCTTTCTACACCAAATGGTGTGGGTAACTTCTTCCATAAAACTTGGGTAGCAGGTGAAGCCGGACAAAATGGTTTCAATTGTATCAATCTACATTGGACTGTACACCCTGAAAGAAATCAGGCGTGGAGAGATGAACAAACTCGTATCTTAGGAGTTAAAGGAGCAGCACAAGAATGCGATTGTGACTTTATTGGTTCGGGTGATACCGTAATCGACCCGGCACTATTGACTTGGTATAAAGATACCTATGTACAAGACCCAGTTGAAAAGAGAGGATTTGATGGTAATCTATGGGTATGGGAACATCCTAACTATAATAGGCAATATATGGTATCCGCTGACGTTGCACGTGGAGATGGAGCCGATTTTTCAACGGTACAAGTAATTGATATCGAAGATAGTTCTCAAGTTGCAGAATATAAAGGTAAAATCGAAACAAAAGATTTTGGAAACTTTTTAGTAAGTTTGGCAACCGAATATAACAATGCCTTATTAGTAGTGGAGAACTCAAACGTAGGTTGGGCAACTATTCAACAAATTATAAATAGAGCATATCCTAACTTATTCTATATGAGTAATGATTTACACTACATTGATACCGAAAGACAGATGAGTAACAAATATTATAGAGATGAGAGACAAATGGTTGCTGGATTCTCTACAACATCCAAAACTCGTCCTCTTATCATTTCAGCATTAGATACCTATATGAATGATAAAGATATTTTAATTCGTTCTCAAAGATTAATTGATGAATTATTTACATTTATTTGGAGTGGTGGTAGAGCAGAAGCTATGAAAGGTTATAATGATGACTTGACTATGGCATTGGCAATTGGACTTTGGGTTCGTAATACTGCACTTAGATTAAGACAAGAAGGTATTGATTTGACTAAGAGTATGTTGAACGCTTCTCAGATAAATAAATACGAAGGATTGATATCAACTGGTCATTTAAGTAGAAATCCATATGAAATGGATATGGGTAAAGGAGAGGTTGAAAATTTAACTTGGTTACTTCGTTAAATTTTATATATTTATAATTTGAAACTCATATAAATGAACGAAGATTTAAATAAATGGTTTAAAGAGAAGTGGGTAAACATCGGCAAGAAGGTTGATGGTAAACATCCACCATGTGGAACTTCGGGAGAAAAAAAGGGATACGCAAAGTGTGTACCTGCTGCAAAAGCGGCTAGTATGAGTAAAAAGGAAAAAGAAAGCGCAACTCGTAGAAAGAGAGATGCACAAAACGATGCGGGAAGAGGTGGTAAAGATAGTAAAGGACAAGGTAAAACACCAATATATGTTTCAACAAAACCAAAAAATGAAACTATGAATATAGAAGAAAAACTAAATCTATTCTTAGAAAAGAATTGTCCAACAGACCCAGGCAAATGGTCTGCAAGTAAAGCAGCTGCAAAATCTAAGTTTGATGTATACCCATCAGCTTATGCAAATGGATGGGCGGCAAAAAACTACAAATCAAAAGGTGGTGGTTGGAGAACTTGTAATGAAAGTTTGGGAGAATTAAACGCATTACATGAATGTTGGGATGGATATAGAGAAATTGGTGGCAAAATGAAAAATGGTAAAATGGTGCCAAATTGTGTACCTGTAAAAGAAAATAATCAAACTATGAAACTAATAAATTTAATTCCTGGTAAGGATATAAAAGAAGATATTAATTCAGATGATGATGTAAACTACGGATATGTAGAACCTGAAGAGGAATATGATGTTGAAGATGAAGATATGGCAGATTTTATTGCTTTTATAAGAGGATATGATAAAAGTTTAAATGAAGGATGTCAATGTTTAAGAGAAGCTGAATATCAGGGAAGAAATGTTCCATTGGGTAAACCAATGAGAGGTGATGTTAAGAAATTCAAAGTATATGTAAAGAATCCAGCTGGTAATGTTGTTAAGGTAAACTTTGGACATGGTGGAACATCCGCTGCAGCTAAGGGTGAAAAAACAATGAAAATCAGAAAATCTAACCCAAAAGCAAGAAAATCTTTTAGAGCAAGACATAATTGTGATACTCCAGGTCCAAGACATAAAGCAAGATATTGGAGTTGTAGGAAATGGTAATTTGGTAAAACCAAAAAATTTCCGTATCTTTAAAAAAATATAAACAAAAATGGCAGCAGATAAATCAATATTAGGTAGGTTACAAAAATTATTTTCAACAAATACCATAGTTCGTAAAACAGCAGATGGAGTTAAAGTCATTGATACCGATGAGTATCAAAATATGACTACAAACTTAGTAGACCGTTTTATGAAACTAAAGGTTACTAATTATGGTACAGGTCAATTAGAATCATCAATGGCATATCAACAAGTTAGAATTGACTTGTTTAGAGATTATGATTCAATGGATACTGACCCAATTTTAGCATCCGCATTAGATGTATATGCAGATGAAACTACTGCTAGAAATGAGATGGGTAATGTATTAAAAATCCATCACGAAGATGATAATATCAAACAAATTTTAGAAAATTTATTTTATGATATTCTTAATGTAGAATTCAACCTATGGCCTTGGACAAGAAACTTGGTTAAATATGGTGATTTCTTTTTACAATTAGAAATAGCAGCAGAAGAGGGTATTGGTATTGTAAACGTAATGCCATTATCAACCTATGAGGTTAGTAGAGTAGAAGGATTTGATATGGAGAATCCTCAAAGAGTTAAATTCGTTTATGCACCATACCAAAATCCATTAGGAGCATATGGTATGAGTCCAAAGAAAGAATTTGAAAACTATGAAATGGCTCACTTCCGTTTAAATTCAGATTCAAACTTCTTACCATATGGTAAATCTATGATTGAAGGAGCAAGACGAGTTTGGAAACAATTAATGTTGATGGAAGATGCTATGTTAATCCATAGAGTGATGAGAGCTCCTGAAAAGAGAATTTTCAAAGTGGATGTTGGTAATATTCCACCAAACGAAGTGGATAACTACATGCAAAAAATTATAAATGGTTCTAAAAAAGTTCCATTTGTAGATGAAAGAACAGGTGAGTACAATTTAAAGTACAATATGCAAAACCTTATTGAAGATTATTATATGCCAGTTCGTGGTAGTGATAATGGTACTTCAATTGATACATTGAAAGGTTTAGAATACAATATGATTGATGATATCAATTACCTAAAAGGTAAAATGATGGCATCATTAAAAATACCAAAAGCTTATTTAGGATACGAAGAAGATACCAATGGTAAAGCAACATTGGCAGCTATGGATATTCGTTTTGCTAAAACAATTGAAAGAGTACAAAGAGTATTGATTTCAGAATTAACAAAGATTGCAATTATTCACTTATATGCACAAGGTATAGATGATGATAGATTAACTAATTTTACATTAGAATTAACTATTCCATCTAAAATTTATGAGCAAGAGCAAGTTGAATTGTATACATCTAAAGTAGCCCTAATTCAACAAATGCAACAAACAAAAATGTTCTCTAAAGAATGGATGTATGAAGCAGTAATGAAAATGGCTAAAGATGAGCAAGATGCATTAACATTGCAAGTATTAGAAGATACTAAACAAACATTCCGTTTAACATCAATTGAAACGCAAGGTGTAGACCCTGCTAAAGAAACGGGAACTGATGGACCGACAAACGTAGAAGAAGAAATTCAAAAAATTAAAAATGAATTAGAAGAAGAAGGAAATGTTGGTAGACCAAAAGACCCGGTTAGATATGGTAAGGATGACCATCCGGAGGGTAGAGACCCGTTGGGAATTAAAACTCTAAAACAAAAAGAAGGTTCTGTAAAATATAAACCAAGAAATAATTACCAAGAGATATTTAAAGATATGAAAGGTGGTAAAAAGAGAATTTTGACAGAAGATTCCAATAAAGAGTAATAAACCAATAGAAAAATATATTTATATCTGATAAATCATACAATTTGATGAAAAAAATAAAACATTCGAAATTTAAAAATACTGGATTCATATTTGAATTATTAGTAAGACAGATTACATCAGAAATTATGTCTGCTAATAAGTCTGTGGCCGAAAAGATTTTAAAAGAGCATTTTAATTCTAAAAAAGAATTATCAAAAGAGTTAAAACTATATCAATATTTGATTAATGAGAAATATAACTCAGAATCAAAAGCTGAAAAATTCATAGATACAATATTAGAAGCTCGTAAAAGATTGGATGAAAAGAAACTTACAAAAGAAAAGTATAATTTGATTAAAGAAATCAAAGATACTTACAATTTAGATGAGTTTATTAAATCTCCAATTTCAAATTATAAAACACTTGCATCTATCTATAAGATATTTGAAGTAGCTACCATAGATGAGCAATTTGACCCAACTGATATTGTGAGTTCTCGTTTTACAATAACTGAAAGTATTATAAATTCTTCAATCCAAAACAAAGATGCAAAAATCAAAGATTTGGTAATGGAAGAATATAGAAAGCAAGATGAAGATTTGAGAGCAATATCTTATAAGATATTAGTTGAAAATTTTAATTCAAAATATAAAAATCTTACCGGTGAACAAAAAGGATTATTGAGAGAATATATTAATAATATAAATAATACCGGTAAATTAAATGAATATGTTTCGAATGAAGTTACTAAACTAATTAATGGATTAAAAGAAGTTGGTTCTAAAATTACCGATAAAGTAACTCAAATCAAATTAGCTGAAACTATTTCTAATATAAGAAAAGTAAAGTCGGTTAAAAGAATCAAAGAACAACACTTATCAGCATTAATGATGACTTATGAGTTATTAAGTGAATTAAAACAATCAATAAAAAAATAAAAATGGTAAATTATAGAATTTTCAACGCAAAAGAATATACAGCAGGACAATCAGGTTCTTTAGAAAGAGCTTGGGGTGTAATGAGAGGTTCGGCAATTTGCTCAGGTTCAGTAACATTGGAAGGTGTTGTTGATAACAATTATAGTGGAACTATTGCACAAACTAACAATCATTCTACAATAAAATTAGAACATTTAGTACAAGGGCAGCCCGTACCAATGCATGTTAGAAGTATCACAGTAACCACCGGTTCAGCTTATTTATTAGCGTAAACATATAACAAATGCCAGCAGTATCTAAAGCACAACAACGATTTATGGGTATGGTTCATGCCGCTCAAAAGGGTGATATGGAAAATCCATCTCCAGAAGTTTCAAAAGCAGCAGACTCAATGTCTGATAAAGATGCTAAAGATTTTGCATCAACATCTCACAAAGGATTACCAGACCACATTAAAGAAGCTCTTATTCAAAAATTAAAAGAAAGAATTAGAGGAATTGTTAGAGAGATGAATGTTACGGGTAATGTAGATGGATATGGAACTCCATTTGCATTTGGTAAACCTGAAAATGAAAAGAAAAAAGGAAAGAGACAAGCAGACCTTACTGGATATAGTGTTGTGCAAGAAAATCGTTGGATAAATCTAAAAAAAGAAGATTCAACTCCAATTGCAAAAGTTAATAGAGGAATATCAAACGTTAATAAGCAATTAGCAGAAATCGAAAAATTCTTAGGTTGGTATGGTAGATTGAAGCAAGAAAATGGTGTAACCAACGAACATTTCTGGAAAAGAACAAATAGCAATATTTATAAGATAAAGGAACGACTTATTAAATTAGAACAACACATTCGTAAAATATCAGAATAATGAACCGCTCAGAATTAAAAGAACTTATTAAACAAGTTATAAAAGAAGAAAATGACTACCAACAACTATTTAAACATATGTTGGATAAGAGTGGTAAAGACATCAACTCTATGAGTGATGATGAAAAGAAAAAATTCTTTAGTGCAGTTGATACTGCATATAAAGCAAAATCTGAAGGTAGATTGAGAGGATATAACGAAGCTGAATTATCTGCAGGACAAAAAAAGATTGATGTAGATAAGGATGGTGAAATCGAAGGTTCGGATTTAGCAGCATTAAGAGCTAAAAACGAATCGGTTAAAAAAAAAAAGTAAATGAGAATTTAGCCGTTGATATCGCAGCTCTTTTAGGAAGCGTTATCATTGGTAAAATTGTTCTTTATTATATTATAAGTTTAGCTGAAAAAGGTATAGCATATCTTACGGCTAATAAAGATTATAAAGAACCGGTAAAAAAAATATTAACTTCATTATCTAATAATAATAGTTTTATAGATAAAGTAACTAATATGATTGATACCAAAAGAGGAATTGATAATTCGACAGCTGATAGAATAGTTAAATTACCATATGTACAAACACAAATTATTAAAACAGTGGATAGTACAAATGGTAAATTGGATAAAACGGAATTAGAAAACCAATTAAAAACTATATTTTTAAAGTCTTGGTCAGATAAATCAATAACTGATAAGGCAATAGAAAAAGTTAAAAAAGATATAAAGTAAGATGAATAAAGGATTATTGATAGAAACTCACTTGTTTGAAGCAAAACTTCAACAAGAAGAAAACGGAACTTATTTAGTTAAGGGAATCCTACAAAGAGCAGGAGCACCTAACCAAAATCATAGAAGATATCCAAAAGAAATCTTACAAAGAGAGTGTCAGAAATATAATCAACTTATTAAAGAACGTAGAGCATTGGGTGAATTAGACCATCCAGATTCTCCCGTTATCAACCTAAAGAATGTATCTCATAATGTTAGAGAAATTTGGTGGGAAGGTGATGATGTATGTGGTACTGTAGAAATTCTTTCAACTCCATCGGGTAACATCTTAAAAGAATTATTGAAAAATAATATTCGTTTAGGTATTTCATCAAGAGGATTAGGTTCGGTAAAAGAGCTATCAGATGGAACTGTAATGGTTCAGGAAGACTTTGAATTAGTTGGATGGGATTTTGTATCAAACCCATCTACACATGGAGCATTTATGGCACCAATGAACGAATCAAAGCAATGGGCTAAAGTAGCAGAAGAATGCGGTAAGTGGTGTCGTTCACAAGATTTGATGCGAGAAATTATAATAGAATTAAATTAATAATATGATACGTTTAAAAGATTTATTAAACGAAACCGAAGAGTTTCAACAACTTCCAACTGAATTGAAAAAGCATTTCTTAGAAATCATTTCAACATATAATCAGCATAGAGAAGGTATGAGTAGAAAATCTGATATTATGCAAATTGCAGAAACATTAGGTGGTATTGCAGATGCAGCTCAAGAATATACTTTAAGAGAAGGTGGTGATTGGTTTGATAGAGTTACTATTAAACGTAATATGAACGAATTGAAAAAATTACAAAGTTCTTTTGAAAAGGAAGCAGTCGAAGCAAAAGCACAACAACAAAGATTGGAAGCTTTATACGAAGATATGGGACACGTTTTAGGAAGATACTTTGAAATAGCAGATTTATCTGAAGATGTTATGAAACAAAGATTGGGTTTAAGAGAATGTAAATCATGTAATAAAACAAAATTGAAATAAATGGAAGAATTAGCATCATTACTATTACAAAGTAGAACGCAAACTCACTCATTCCATTTAGGTGTTAGAGGTATAGGTTCTCATTCAGCGCATGTTGCATTGGGTGAATACTACGATACAATTGGTGGATTAATTGATGGTTTGGTAGAAACTTATCAGGGTAAAGAAGGATTGATTCAATTATCTGGCATTGGTGTATTGGATAAAAATAATGATATTAAAAATATTATTAAGTATTTTGAAACACTTTGTGGAATGGTTGCAAAATTAAGAACTAACCCAAAATTACAAGATAGTTGGATTCAAAATGATATTGATACTGTTGTATCACTTTTATATAGAACTAAATACAAATTAGTAAATCATCAATAATATGAAACTATTAAGTTTAATACCATTAAAAGAAGCTGAAGGCCCTTCTCAAAGAGAAGTTAGAGCATTTAATCCAATCGCTAAAGAATATTTGGAAGCATTGGCTAAATACCAAACCCTATCAGATAGACAGAAAGATTTATCTAAACCATATTTTAGTGCAAAAACTGAAGAAGATAGACAAAAAGCTTTAACTAATTTAAAAGCTAATCAAAACAATCTATCTAAAGCTAAAGATTTCTTAGATAGAATTGAAGCTAAATACGAAAGAGCATTAGAAAACGCATTGGGTTAATATATGTTGATAATTAATATCAAAAACGGAAATATTGAATTTGCTTTGAAAGAATATAAACGAAAAGTTCAAAAATCAAAGCAAATAGAAGAGTTGAGAGAAAGAAAAGAATTTACAAAAAAATCAGTTAAAAAGAGGTTACAATTAGAAGAAGCTAAAAGAAAAAATAAATATTTTTTATAATTTACATATGTTTTCTTTAGTTTTCTAAAAAATTTACATACTTATTATCAAATATCCCATTTTATATGGGATTACTTTTTAGACAATAGTTGATTAATGAATACCCTTCTCTATAAGGCGTGACCGAACAATCAACATAATTACATTGGAGTTCCCAAGAGAATAACTTCACAAACAAATTTAAGGAAAAACAAGATGGCAAATTCAAAATTATTGAAAGAAGCAATCGCCGATGCTAAAGCTGTTAAAGAAACTGCATTAGCAAACGCAAAGTTAGCTCTTGAAGAAGCATTTACTCCTAGATTGCAATCTATCTTATCTCAAAAGATGAGACAAGAAGCAGAAATGGAAGATGATGCAACTGAAAAAGTTGACGAGGAATTAAGTTCAGATGGTATCGGTTCTAAAGTAGAAGCTGGATACGCTGAAACTCCTGGCGCAACTCCATCATTGGATGCAGACACTGATTTATCAGTAGGTGTAACTAAAGATGGTGGTAAACCAGAACAAGCTGGTACTGACTACACTAAAGTAGCAGATATCAACGAAGAAGAAGAAAATCCATTCGCTGACCAAGAAGGTGACAAAGATGCAGAAATTGCAGAATTGAAAGCTAGATTGGCAGAATTAGAAGGAGAAGATTCTGAAGAAGAACCAAACGCTGGTATGGAAATGGGTACTGAAGAAGAAGACCCGTTTGCAGCACAAGCTGATGGTATGGATTCAATGGAAATGGATTCTGATGATGAAGAATCAGAAGATGACATGGATTTAGAAGCTATCATCCGTGAGTTAGAAGCTCAATTAGATGGTGGTGAAGAAGCAGCAACTGAAGGTGAAGAAGCTCCAGCAGACGAAGACCCTAATGCAGCACAAATTGCAGAATTAAAAAGACAATTAGCTGAATTAGAAGGTGAAGATGCTGAAGAAGAAAAACCAGCTGCAACTGAAGCTAAAAAATCAGTAAAGAAAGAAAACTATACCGATGGTGCTGAAGCAGGTACTGATACGGATGGTGAAAAAGTAATTGACTTAGAAGAAATTTTAAGAGAAATGGAAGCTGATATGAAAGATGATGCTGAGAAAGTTGATGAAGCTGAAGAAGCTGAAAAAGAAGCTGAATTAGAAGAAGCTTACAACACTATCAAATCATTACAAAAGACTATCAACGAAGTAAACTTATTAAACGCTAAGTTATTATTCGCAAACAAATTATTCAGAGCTCATAACATGACTAACGAACAAAAAGTTAAAGTTATCGAAACTTTGGATAGAACAAATTCAGTTAGAGAAGTGAAATTGGTTTACTCTACATTAGCAGAGAATTTCAAATATACATCATCTAACAAATCAACTAAAAAATCTATTTCTGAAGGAATTGCTAGCAAAGTAGTTAAATCTACAAAACCAGCAGCTGCAAAAGCAGTAATCGCTGAAAGTGCAAACTTTTCTGACAGATTTAAGAAATTAGCAGGTATTATTAAATAATTAAACAAAAACAAATAAATTCATTTAAAATGGACTTAAAAAAATTAATGACTGGCGCAAACCCTCAAAGCATTATGCTTGAGCAAACTCGTGGTTTGAAAGCTAAGTGGGAAAAAACAGGTTTGTTAGAGAACGCAGGTTCTGAAACAACTAAGCATGGTATGGCAGTAATGTTAGAAAACCAAGCAAAACAATTATTAGATGAGGCAACTCGTACTGGTACTTCAGCAGGTTCTGAAGAGTGGGCAGGTGTAGCATTACCATTGGTAAGACGTATCTTCGGTTCTATCGCAGCGAAAGAATTCGTTTCGGTTCAACCAATGAACTTACCTTCAGGTCTTATTTTCTACATGGACTTCAAATATGGTTCAAACCCAGCTGGTAACCCAGACTTTACAGGTTCTTCTTTATTCGGTAACAGCGGTACTTTCGGTAAAGATTCTTTAGATTCTAACTCAACTAAGTTAGGTTCTACTCAAGCTACTGAAGGTGGTTTATATGGTGCAGGACGTTTTGGTTATACAATCAACAACTCAACTGCAGCAATCACTGCAACATTTGCATCTGCATCTTTAGGTGATATTGATTACGATTTAACTTCAGGTTCAGTTTCTTCATCTTATGCAGGTAACACATTGAAGAAAATCGTTGTAGCATTACCTTCTGACGCTGATTTCAATGGTGTAAGAGCATTCGAACCAACTTTATTGACTGGTTCTGTAACTGGATATTTCCCTCAATACACTACTAAGAATGGTTCAAATGTTGAGTTCGTAGTAGCAGCAACAGGTTTATCTAACTTATCTACTGTTGGTGTATCTTTAGCATACCACAAACAACCAACTGCAGAAGTAAGAGGTGATTTTGAAGATAGAGGTACTGATTTAGCGATTCCTGAAATCGAATTAGAATTGAAATCTGAGCCTATCGTGGCTAAGACTCGTAAGTTGAAAGCAATCTGGACTCCAGAATTAGCGCAAGACTTAAACGCATACCACTCAGTAGATGCTGAAGCTGAATTAACTCAAATGTTATCTGAGTATATCTCTTTAGAGATTGACTTAGAAATCTTAGAGATGTTACAGCAAAACGCATTCACAACTGATTACTGGTCTGCAAAAGTTGGATACGATTGGAATGGTGCAGGTTTCTCTATTGATTCTGATGCAGCAGCTGCTTCAGCATACACAAAGAGCACTTGGTATCAAACTTTAGGTATCAAATTACAAAAGGTATCTAACAAAATCCACCAATTAACAATGAGAGGTGGTGCAAACTTCGTAGTAGTTTCTCCTAACGTTGCAACTATCTTAGAATCAATGAATGGTTTCTCTGCTAACCCAGGAAAAGATGCATTGACTTTCGCAGCTGGTGTAACTAATATCGGACAAATCTCTAATAGATACGATGTTTACAAAAACCCTTACATGACTGAGAACGTATTATTAATGGGCTTCAAAGGTTCTAACTTCTTCGAAACTGGAGCAGTTTACGCACCATATGTACCATTGATTATGACTCCTTTAGTGTACGACCCAACTAACTTCACTCCAAGACGTGGTGTTATGACTCGTTACGCTAAGAAGTTAGTAAGACCAGAATTCTATGGTAAGATTGTAATTGATGGTTTAAACACTCTTTAATCTTTGATTAGATTAAATAAGTGATAAACTTAAAATAAAATAAGGGGAAGTAGAAATACTTCCTCTTTTTTTTATACTTATATGTGAAGTATTAATCATTAAAACCAAAACAAAATGGCATACCCAGAACAACAATATACGGTTACAGGCACAGGCCCTACATTTTTAGCAACAGATGCTGAAGTATCTACATTAAGTGGAAGTATTGCAACTAAATTGGCAAATACTGAGTTCGTATATGTAACAGGCTCAGCATCAGCAGCTTGGAACGATGCATCTGCATCAGCAGCAGGAGTACCTGTTGGTAGTTTATATCACTCACAAGGTGCTGTTAAAGTTAGATTATCGTAAGATATGAATGTATTTTTGAGAAAGAGATGATATTATCATCTCTTTTTTCATATTTATAATAAAATAATATTATATGTCTTACCCAGAAGGTTTATATAACAATTTTCAAAAAGCAAAAACTTTATCAAACTACACATCTGATAATGCTGACCATATCTTAACTAAACAAGAAGATGGTATGTTGGGATATATCACTATTTCGGATTTAACATCTTATATAAATTTAAGAACTGCTGAAAAATTAGGATGGGCAAGATACGATGATACACAATATACAACATCATCTGTATTTAGTTTAACAACAGCAGCTAATGAGCAAGTACTTCCAAACAATGGCGGTAATACGATAGAAACTCATTTACACTCATCAATTTCATTCTATGATAGTGGTTCTCAAAAAATACAAGTAGAAAATGAAGGTGATGTTTATATGTGTACAGTTGTATTTGATGCAAAAACGGCAAACGCAAATGCGGCACATTTAAGAATACAGTTAGATAGTACCGGTACAACCCCATACGAAAGAGTTGGAAAAGATTTATTTTTTGGAAAAGGAAATGATGTTTGGCATGAATTTCACGAAGTATTCCAATGGTATGGAGATACGGATTTTGTAACAAATGGAAATCAATGGAAAGTTCAAGCATTTGGGGCGACGGTTAGTATAGCAAATATAATATTCTTCATACAACGAACCCAAAATCATTCAACTTAAATTAAAAAGAGTAGATTTATCTACTCTTTTTTTATTCTTATATTTATAGTAGTAAAACTATAATTAAGAATTATGTCTGTAAACACTTATTGGTCAGGCGCAACCTCAGGTTCATTCGTTTCCGGCTCATCTACTCCATTTGGATTATACGATAGTGATAGTGAATTTAGAACTGATGCTCCTAAAACTGCAACATGGGTAGCTAAAAGATTAGGATATCCTATTATTAATGTTGAATTAGATAACGAACAAATATTTGCATGTTTTGAAGAATCTACTTCGGAATATTCTGCACAAGTAAATCAATTCAATCTTCGTAATAACGTTGATATTTTAAGAGGACAGCCAAAGGGTAAAGTTTCAAACTATTCTCAAACACTTGTTGATGGTTCATTTTTACCTACGGCAATTCGTATGGCACAACAATACGGAACTCAAGCCGGCGTTGGGGGTTCAACTGCAATTAAAAAGGCATATATTGATTTAGTTCCTGGACAGCAAATATATAATATAATGAGTGCATCGGTTGATGTGGAAACATCTTCATCATTTGCTACATTATTTACAGGTAGTTCTACAATAGATGTGACTAGAGTATTCCATGAAGCAACTCCTGCTATTGCTCGTTTCTTTGACCCGTATTCCGTAGGAGCACAAGGTACATTGAACTTAATGAGTGAATTAGGATTCGGACAATTCTCACCGGCAGCACAATTCTTAATGATGCCAATTTATGAGGATGTGTTGAGAATGCAACAAATTGAATTCAATGACCATATTCGTAAATCAGCACATAGTTTTAATATTGTTGATAATAAATTAGAAATATTTCCAGTACCAACTACTAATACACTTACAAGAGTATATTTTGAGTATATGAGTAGAGATGAATTTGAGCATGATTCTCAAACCATTCAAGCTGATTCACTTTCCGATTATTCAGATATTCCATATGATTTCATTCAATATTCAAATATAAATGATGTTGGTAAGCAATGGATTAGAAAATATACATTAGCTCTTTCAAAAGAATTATTAGGAGCAATTAGAGAAAAATATAGTTCAGTTCCAATTCCAGATGGTGAAGTTAATTTAGATGGTGCAGCATTAAGAGCTGAAGCACAGGTTGAAAAAGATGGGTTAATAACTCAATTGAGAGAGAATTTAGAAGAGATGAGTAGAAAGAATGTGTTTGAAAAGCAGGCACATGAATCAGACCATCATCAAGATATGTTGAGAAAAGTACCTTTAAAAATATATGTAGGATAATATGCCAAAATTTGTATTAGGTAGAGATGTAGATTTTTTTAAATCAATAGCTAGAGAATTAGTTGATGATGTAGTTCAAAATGTAATTACTTTGTTTAAAGTTAATCTAAACGAAACAAAGATAAATATATATGGAGAAGCTACAAATAAAACTTGGATGCCTGGTGTAAATTTATATGCATTAGTTGATAGAGAACCCGAAACAGCTAGATACGAAGGATTTGGTGCCGATACTGACCAAAATATTACATTCAAAGTTGATAGGTTTAAATGTGAAGAAGTTAATGTGTATCCTGAAGTGGGGGATGTTATTCTTTATAACAATGGATATTTTGAAATTGATAATACATCGGAAATTCAATATGCAGGAGGACAACCGTATAATAGTTTTAGTATTGTTATTTCAGCATTTATGGTATCTAAATCTAATCTTAATATAGAAGAAAGAATTAAATAATTATGGCAACTAATCCATTAAGACCCGATTTAAATAGAGCAAATCAAATTAAATCTTCAAAAACTGATGTAAAACAAAGCGTATCTCTCTTTGATGTAGATTATGCTATAATGACTTATTTAGAAAGTGTTGTATTACCAGTATTGGATGATAATGGTAAAGCATTAAAGATTCCGGTTATTTATGGCAATTCGGAAAGATGGAATGGTGCTCGCAGACAGGGTGTATATAGAGATTTACATGGTAAGATTCAACTACCATTGATGATGATTAAAAGAACATCGGTGGCTAAAAATGAATCAATGCCTATGTTAAATAGACATACTTCATATCAGGCGGTTACTAAATATTCAAAAGATAACCGATATAGTAGATTTACTCTTTTAGGAAAAGCAACTGCACCGAAATACGAAATTCATAATATAACAATGCCAGATTATGTAGAAATAAACTACGAATGTATGGGTTGGACTAATTATACGGAACATTTAAATGCAGTTATCGAATCTTTAACATTTGCATCAGATGAATATTGGGGAGATAAAAAGAAATTTAAATTTAATACAAGCATCGCCGATTACGAAGTAGTAAATGAAGTAGGTGAAGGAACTGAAAGAATTAATAGAGTTGAATTTACTTTAAATGTTAAGGCTTATTTACTTCCAGAGAAATTTGATGGTGAAAATACAACAAAAAAATCATTTAATAGTAGTAAAATTGTAGTTGCAACTGAAACGGATGTAACTGCAAATGGAAGATTGGAAGGATTATTAACAACCCCATCTCCATACTATGATAATAAAGATTTAATTGATTTTCTATCATTGAATAATAGTAGAGCACAAAATCCGGTCACAAATAACACAATTACATTTACAGGTATCAGATTAATAAAAGCGCCGGCACAATTAGAATCCGTAGTAAATTCGGGTCTAAATGTTGGTGGAAATATGTACGATGTTAAAGTTTATATAAATGGTGTACGATATTATCAAACATCACATTTTACAATAGGGGTAACATCAACAACATTTACAATCAATTTTATTGCAGGAATATTTTCACAACCTGTTAGTAGTACGGATGAAATTATTATAACAGGTAAATTTATTGATATTGCATAATGAAAAGAACTTTATTAGATATAACACAAAAGTTATTCAGAAAGCAAGTATCAACTACATTGACTGCAAAAGATTTAAATGATGATACTTATTACATTTTTGAAGCAAAAGGATATAGATTTGTTTCAATTTTACGTGAAATCGAATTAAGAGCATCTCAAGATAGAATCAATATAATAATAAATAGTCAAGGAATATCGGCTAGGGATTATATTATAGAGCAAGGAAATTCGGGTTTAATAGTTAAATTTATAAAATCTAATTTTGAATATGAATTAGATACGGATGATTATATTGAAATACATGGTGATATAGAAAATTATGCTTAGACAATTCAATTCAAATGCTAGAAAACTCAATAGAGTGATTCCAAAGATTAATACAAATAATCTAATGGATACCGATTTGACTGGAAGTTTATTAAATATAGAAATACCATCCACTAGTTCATTTCAATCACATACTCGTTCTAATCCAAATCCAATAAAAGTTTCGAATAATAAAAATACTATAAATGATTTTCATTTAGAAATATTACAAAACAGCGGAAGATATATTAGAAAATCAATAGATTCATTTGATAATACTGCAAATACATTAACAATAAATAATGTTACATTGGATTATGGAACTGAAGGTGCATCTCCTGAGAATTTTGAAATAATGGTATTTGGATTACATATACCTGGCGATTTCACAATTAAAGAAGTAAACGGAAATGTTGTAATAACATTAGGTGGTGAATATATACAATTCGATTCAATAACATTAGATGACATCTTTGTATTTGGTAAATTTAAATAATTATACTAAATAAAGATATTTATAGACTATGGCAAATTTAATAAGATTAAAACAAATAGAAAGTGGTTCGGCATTACAATCAGCCGCACAAGCTGGTACTGATTTTTCGCAATCGGTTATAGATGTAATAACGGGCGAAGTACAAGCAGTATTGCCGGATGGTGTAATATCGAGCTCAGCTCAAATATTGAATATATTAGACCCATTAAATCAATTCACAGCATCATTGGGAGATACATTTGCAACGGATGTGGAAGTTTACTTAACTGCTTCTAACATTATTGACCAGGGTGAATGGTAAAGAAAAAAAAATGATATTTATAAAAGAATAACTTTAGATAATATAGAATAACCAAATAATAAATGGCACAAATCATTAAACACAGAAGAGGTAGTTTAGAGTCTCTATCGTCTGTAACCGGTTCACTACAAAAAGGTGAATTGGTTATCGCATCCGGCTCTACTAATATTACCGCATCCAATGGTTCATCATTGGTGTTTGCAGTTCCCGAAAGTGGTTCTGTAAAAGCAGTAAATAGAATCCTACGAGGTACAAATGCACCTAATATATTCTCCGCATCCATATATAATGGAATGTTGGATGGCGTTCCATACTATGCCAGTGCAAGTTCTACTTTATATTTATTGGGCTCTGATTCAAATGAAGCTATAAATTTAATTGGTAATATTCAACCATTTTCTACTTCGGTTGATAGTAGATTGGATTCGCTTGAAGCATCTTTAGGTGGTGGTGGTGATATTGGTAGTTCGGTAACACAATTAAATACATTTACAGGTTCTCAATTAACGCAAAATAGTAATTTAGCAACAATTAGTGGTTCATTAATTTCAACCGCATCTGCTAATACTGTTTCAATATCAAATTTAAATTCATATTCTGCATCATTAAAAGCTGCATTTACTGCAAGTGGTAGAGATGTAATATTTAGTAATGATGTAACAATTCCTGGTAATTTAACGGTAAGAGGAACTCAAACAATAGTTGATTCTACGACTGTTCAAATTGGTGATAATATAATTGAATTAAATGGAACTGGTGCAACAAATGGTGGAATATGGGTTAAAGATGCAACTGCACCTAATAACGCAACGGGTTCATTTATTTGGGATTCTACAAACGATTATTGGAAAGCAGGTGTTAAAGGTTCTGAAATTAAAGTTCTTTTAACAGGTGGTGATTCGGTAGTTAGTGGTTCATCTCAAATTACTTTACAATCAACAACCGGATTCACAGCATATGATTTAGCGTTATCAACTATTACAGGTTCATTAATCGCTTCGGCATCGGCAGCTAAAACCAAAAATGATACACAAGATGGTAGATTAACTAATTTAGAATTAACATCTGCAAGTGTAAATATATCAGTTGCGGCATTAAACTCATACACATCATCTAACACTTCTACAAATGCTTTAAATGCATATACTGCATCTGCGGAAACTAGATTTACTGAAATTGGTGTAGTAAGTGGTTCATTAATCAGTTCAGCATCGGCTGCAGTAATTGCAAATGCAAATCAGAATATATTCACTGCTTCGGTAGCAACTAGATTAACGGAAATTGGTGTAGTAAGTGGTTCGTTGATTTCTTCAGCATCTAACGCAAATAGTAGATTAACTACATTAGAAGGAACTGGTACAATACAGGGTGTAGGACAAGGAAACCAAGTAACATTTGCCAAAGTAACAACGACCGGAGATGTGGTAGTTGGTGGTGACTTAGTAGTTCAGGGTAATACAATTACTATGAACACTGCTGAATTAGTAATTGAAGATAAGATAATTACATTAGCAAGTGGTTCAACAAATGCGGCAGCAGCAAATGGCGCAGGTATTGAGATTGCAGGAGCTAACGCAAATATTACATATCAATCTACACCTGATGCTTGGCAGTTTAATAGACCAATAACTGGTTCAGCTGTAACGGCATCTATAAACATCCCATCGGGTGGTGGTAATTCTAAAAGAATAGCATTTAGAGGAACGGCTGATAACATTGAGTTTGTTGCAGCACCAACAACTTCGGGTGATTTATTACAATGGGATGGTACAAATTTTGTAATGAGTAACACAATAGATGGTGGAACATATTAATGAAAAATTATAAATAATAATAAGACCCTTCTTCGGAAGGGTTTTTTTATTTTATATGTTATATTTATTGAAGTAGTATATACTACATAGACTTACATAATTCTTAAAGGCATCCATATATATGGCTCAAAACATTATACTCAAACGTTCTGCGTTACCGGGTAAGGTACCAGACACGGGTTCACTTAATTTAGGAGAAATCGGAATCAATACCTATGATGGTAGAGCTTTCATCCATAAATCGGGTTCAACAGAATCAGTAGAACAAATCGTTGTAACAAATTCAATTACAACGGGTTCAATTACTATTTTACAAACGGGTTCATTTGGTGAATTGAGTGTAACAAATGATGCTAATATTGATGGTGGAGTTTATGTAAGTGGAGATATCGTAGGTAATGGTGATATTGATATCGCAGGAGCAGTATCGGCATCGGTAGTATCCGCATCAATATTCTATGGAGATGGTTCTCAATTAACAGGCGTAACAACAACTGGTGGTACATCTGATAATGAAATTCCTTCAAACGATTGGGATTATAATTTACCCGATTCCGGAACACTAAGTGATGGTAATAATCAATCCACAAAATATACAGTAGATTTCCAAGCGGAAGGATATGGTACAAGACCAGTTGGTTATCAAACATTCATAACAAATACAAATGGTAGTACCGAAATCATACCAGGAACAGATAGTATTGTTTTTATTGTAAACGATTTAGAAGTTGGTAGAATTGATGAAGGTGGTATTATTGGAAATACTCCATTAGGAACTATATCATCATCTGCACAAATTGCAGCATTAGGATATGTGACATCATCCGCAGGAAGTTCAACCGATATAACTGCATTAAATACATTTACGGCATCTGCAGATATTAGTATTACAAATTTAAATACATTTACTTCTTCAATTTCAACTGCAAGTTTAGTAACTTCTATTACAAATTTAAATGATGCAACTTCTTCATATGAAACTATGGGTAGAGGAATCATAAGTGGTTCATCTCAATTAACATCTTCATATGATACAAGATATACATTAAGTGGTAGTGTTAGTGCAGTTCCATCGGGAACAATTAGTGGTTCTTCGCAATTGACAAGTTCATTTGATTTAAGATATTTAGTGACTGGTTCGGTAACATCATCTATAAATCAATTAAATACATTTACTGCTTCAGTTTCAACTGCGAGTTTAGTAACATCAATTACTAATATAAACTCTACAACTGCGAGTTTATTAATTGAAACTTCAAATTTAGAAATATTCAGTGCATCGGTATTATCAAGATTTACCACATTACAAACATACACATCTTCATTAAATAATTGGACAAGTTCGGTAGCAACTACGGGTTCAAATTCATTTAACGGAAACCAAACGATAACGGGTTCATTAATTGTAAGTTCGGTAGCAGTTGTAAATGGTGGAGTAACTATACCAACCGCATCAATAATAACTTTGACAAGTGGTAGTAGTATTTCAATAGATTCAAGTGGTGCAATTACAGGTTCATTGACAGGTTCTGTTTTTGGAATCGGAGATGTTGTAACATTTAGTAGTTCAGTAGATAGTAGAATAAAAGGATTAGTAACAACTGCATCATTTAATTCATTCACATCATCTCATAATACTTGGACGAGTTCAGTAGCAACTACGGGTTCAAACTCATTTAATGGTTCACAAACTATTACGGGTTCATTATTAGTTAGTGGTTCAACTATATTTACAGGTTCATTGAGTATTAGTAGTGGTTCAATCACAATGCCAAATAGACCAGCAGTTAGAGTAACGGGAGCAGGTGGGGCAAAAGTAGCAGTGAGTAGATTATCTGGTAGTTATTTAAATGTTGATTATGACCAGGGTGGAGCTTGGGATAATGCAAGTGGTACATTTACTGCACCAATTGCAGGATTATATCAAGTAAATTTAGTAGTTAGAACAAATTCAAATAGTTTGGGTACAATATCTCAACTTATAGTATATAAAAATAATACAACGGGAGTAACGGGAACTGCACAAATAATGGTTGAATTTGGTACAAATACTACTATGAATCACGCCGGTGGTAGTACCATTTCAAAATTAGCAGTAGGTGATACACTTCGAATGGTAGTTGCATCTGGTGAGATTTCATTTGATAGTAATGATAATTTTTCAGTAGCATATATAGGATAAAGTTATGAGTATAGAATTTTCAAACGGATTTAGTATAACGACAAATACTATTGGAATGAGAAGTTTCTTATCGGCAGCTGGACAAACTACTTATGATTCAACAACTACTGGTAATTTCTTTTCTTGTTCATTGGCAGATTACAACGCAGTATTTGCCGGATACTCTGATGCCCAAAAAATTGGAAATACAGATGTAATATTCAATACCGCAGTTGGTTCTTCTTATACTGGAACTTGTGCATCCGTTTTACCACAATCCAATTCAACAATTCCTGCTAACACATATATTGTAGGATTTGCAGCAAAAATGTTTTCAAACCCATCACCAACAACTTTAACTCCTCTTATATCAACAACATATAAAGGAACATATACAGCTATAAGTAATTCACCATCGGTAACTGGAACTGCTAGAGTTTACTATTTAAGAAAAAACCCACCAATAACTTCTCAAACAAGTTATGTAGGCCACGTTGCGGGAGCTAATACTTTTGACCAAGCTACAACATCATATACTAACGCTGGATTTGATTGTGCATCACCTTATTCAACTTGGACAAATAGAAATGGTACAATGCCACAATTTCAAATGATTGTAACATCAACAAAACCTTATTAAATGGTAATAAAATCAACTTACGGCATATGGAATATAATAAAAAAATATTACAATATTTATATACAAAACATAAAAGAATTAAATGGCAGCTATATTTCAATTAAGAAGGGGTACAACGGCAGAAAAACCAACGCTAACGGCTGGAGAGTTGTATGTTGACCAAACTTCCGAAAATTTAATAGTTGGAGTAAATGGTTCAAAAGAAATTACTCTACTTAAATTAAATGATATTAATACAGGTTCGTTACATTTAACCGGAGATATTCGTTTAAGTGGAAGCATCTATTTGGGTAATGAAACTGCAGATAATATTTCTGCATTAGGTGTTTTTACAACAAATTTAGTTCCAAGTCCAAATAATGGTATTGATATTGGTACTACAACGGCAGTTTGGAGAAATGTATTTGCAACAAATATATCAGGTGCAATAGCTGCAACAAATGGTGTTATATCGGGTTCTTCTCAATTAACATCCGTATTTGAAGAAAAAGCAAGTTCTACACATACATTAGTATCTGGCTCATCTCAAATAATTTCAATATTAGATTCATTAAACGCATTTAGTACATCGGTTAATACCGAAACGGCTTCTTTAGAAAGTAGAGCAGCCGCATTAGCAACATATACTGCATCGGTTGAAGGCAGATTTACTACATTAGGAACTTTAACAGGTTCAAATTCTATTAGATTAAGTAATTTAGAATCAAAATCATCAAGCGTTGATACTCAATTAACTACAATTGGTAGTGTTACTTCATCATTAGAAACGAGAATGACAACTCTTGCAAATGTAACGAGTTCAATTCATTCATATACTTCTTCTTTAAAAACCGCATTATCATTATCGGGAACCGATGTGACTGTTTTGGGTAACTTAACAGTAAACGGAACTACAACTCAAATTAACTCTACACAAGTTAATATTGGTGATAATATTTTAGAATTAAATTATGGCGGTTCTGCAACTACCGCAGGTATTATTACAAAAGATGCAACAGGTGGTTCAACTATTTCGGGTTCATTACTTTGGGATTCAACAAATGATTATTGGAAAGCTGGTAAATTAGGAAACGAAAGTAAAATTCTTTTAGCAGGTGGAGATACTGTTATATCATCATCAATGCAATTGACTCAATTAAACTCATTTACAGCAAGTGTAACGAGTTCATTAGAATCAATATATCAAACTACTTCTTCATTAAATACATTTAGTGCAAGTACATTATCATCACTAACATCAATATATCAAACAACTGCAAGTTTAAATGAATGGACTGCGAGTGCAAAAGTTGAATTAGCAAATTTAGAATCGAAATCAGCATCAGTTGATACTTCAATTTCTAATATTAATACAAATACGGCTAGTGTAAACATTTCAATAAGTAATTTAAATAATGAAACTGCTTCAATTGAAACTAGATTTACAACTTTAAGTTCATATACTGCAAGTGTAAATCAAACAACGGCATCATTAAATGAATACACCGCATCTGCAAATGCTTGGAGTGGAACGATTGATACGAGATTTAATACATTACAACAAGTAACTTCATCTTTACAATCGGCAACTGCTAGTTTATTTGTATCATCATCATTGATGACTGCATCTATATACAACCACGAAGGTAGAATTACTTACATTGAGGTTCAAGCGGGTATTAGTACTCCATATAACTTCGATGCACAATTCTTAGCAATTGCACAAACGACTGGTTCATTAAATTCATTTACTTCTTCAGCAAATGTTAGATTAAATAATTTAGAATTAACATCGGCATCTTTAAATGCATGGAGTTCATCTTTAACAACTACATTTGCAACTGATGCAGAAGTTGCAGCAGGATATGAATCACAAGGTAGAGGTATTGTAAGTGGTAGTTCTCAAATTACTCCATTATTGCCAGTTGGAACTGTTAGTGGTTCATCTCAAGTAATCGGAATATTGAGTTCATTAAATACGTTTACATCATCATTGGATGCAACTTACGCTACTGAAGCTGAAGTTGCCGCAGGATACGAAGCAAAGGGAAGAGGAATATTTAGTGGTTCATCGCAGGTAGTATATAGTAATATAAGTTCTATACCAGTTGGAATCGTAAGTGGAGCAGCTCAGGTGACTCCATTATTACCAAGCGGTGTGGTTAGTGGTTCGGCACAATTGAGTTCGGTATTCGAACCAATAGCAAGTTCTACTCGTACATTATTTAGTAGTTCTGCACAATTGAGTTCGGTATTCGAACCAATAGCAAGTTCTACTCGTACATTATTTAGTGGTTCGGGTCAAATAGGAAACTATGTAGCAACCATTACAGGTACATCAAATCAGGTGACTGTAGCTGGTTCTGGGTTAAATAACGCAGCTGTAACACTTTCATTGCCACAAAGTATAGCAACTACATCAAATGTACAATTTGGTTCAATTGGAGTTGGTACAACCGCAAGTGGAACATCGGGTGAAATTAGAGCAACGGGTGATATTACCGCATACTATTCATCTGATATTCGTTTAAAAGAAAATATTATTCCAATTCCAAACGCTTTAGAAAAAGTAAATCAAATTAGTGGTAACACATATGATTGGAAAGAAGGATATGATGAAGTTCATTCTCACAAAGGAAACGATGTTGGGGTAATCGCACAAGAAGTTGAAGCAATATTACCGCAAATTGTAACAAATAGAGATACTGGTTTCAAAGCAGTTCAATATGAAAAAATTATTCCATTATTAATCGAAGCAATAAAAGAATTATCTGCTAAAGTTGATAGATTGGAGAACAAATAAGATATATATAACAATACAATAACGTACTAAAAAGAAGGTAAACTAGATGGCACTTAAATTTAGACGTGGGACAACCGCACAAAAATCAGGTTCGTTAGCATTCGGAGAACCATATGTAAATACTACAATAGGGGCTTTACAAATTGGATTAGAGAGTAGTGATATAACAATTAGGTCGGTTGATTCCTCATCAGCATTAGTAATAACATCCGTATCAGCATCATCATTCATTTCTGCATCATCATTAAAAGTAACGGGCGATGCCTCTATTAATGGTAATCTTACATTGGGTGGTAATATCACAATAGGTGACCAAACAACTGATACTGTAACTGTAACTGCTAATTTAAGTTCATCACTTATACCATCTATAACAAATACATTTGATTTAGGTTCTGAATCCAAAATTTGGAGAGACCTTTATTTATCAACCGGTTCTATCAAATTAGTAAATGGAGCAGGTCAAATTGTTAATACAATTACAAACGCAAACATTGTAACTACTGATTCAATTTCAAGTGGTAGTGTTTCGTTGGCAGCATCGTTGCCGGGTGGAATTATATCGGGTTCATCACAATTGACGAGTTCATTTGATAGTAGATATGTTTTAGAAACCGAAACAGGTTCATTACAAATTTCAATAACAAATTTAAACACATTTAGTGGTTCTCAATTAACTAAAGACTCTACATTAGAAACATATACAGGTTCAGTTGAAACGAGATTTAGTACATTAGCAACATTAACTGGTTCTAATTCAATTAGATTAACAAATTTAGAATCTACAACTGCAAGTTTAAACACTTCAGTAAATAATATTAATTCATTTAGTGGTTCTCAATTAACTCAAAATGTAAGTTTAGCAACTATTTCGGGTTCATTGATTTTAACTGCATCTGCTAATACACAAAGATTAACTGCGATGGAAGCAGTTAGTGGTAGTTGGGTAACCGAAAGTGAAACATCATCATTTGCTAGAACAAACACATCTAATACATTTCAAGGAAATCAAGCCGTTACTGGTAATTTAGTAGTAACGGGTTCAATTACCGCAAACGAATTCTATACAACATATGTAACATCATCTGTTATGTATAATAGTGGTTCTAATAGATTTGGAGATTCGGCAGATGATTTACAACAATTAATTGGTATTGTAGAAATTACAGGTTCAATTAAAGGTAATCAATTCAATCAATTAGCAACTATTACAGGTTCGTTAATTTCAACGGCATCTGTTAATACGATTTCAATAAATAATTTAAATACGTTTACAGGTTCTCAATTAACTCAAAATGCAAGTTTAGCAACTATTTCGGGTTCATTAATAACTACGGCATCAAATCATACACAAGAATTACTTGTATTATCATCCGCAACAAGCTCATATGCTAGAATAAATCAATCGAATACATTTGGGAATTCACAAATAATTAGTGGAAATGTAGATGTTGATGGAAAAATTACTGCAAGATATGCAGTTAGTGCTAGTTCTGTAAATATTAATAATTCAAATGGTAATTCACAACTTGAATTAGTAAATTCTACAACTGGTAGAGGATTTCATTTAATATCATATGATGGAGATTCATTCTCAATACACAATCCTATTACGGGACAAAGTACATTTAGAATTGATTCCGGCTCACAATATCATTCTCATTTCTTTGGAAATGTTGATGTATTAAGTGGTTCGGTATCATCTTCAGTAGGATTTAGTGGGTCTATCAATGGAATTGGTAATGTAACTGCATTTAGTAGCTCAGTTGTATCACAATTTAGTTCATTACAAACTAGAGCAACTGAAATTGGAGTAGTTAGTGGTTCGTTGATTACATCAGCATCAGCTGCAAAAACTACAAATGATTCACAAGATGTAAGTATTACGAATTTAAATACATTTAGTGGTTCTCAATTAACAAAAGATTCGACATTAGCAACTTATACGGGTTCAGTTGAAACGAGATTTTCAACATTAGGAACACTTACTGGTTCTAATTCAATTAGATTAACAAATTTAGAATCAACTTCTGCAAGTGTTAATATATCGGTTTCAAATTTAAATACAACAACCGCAAGTTTAAACATTTCGGTAAGTAACTTAAATTCTACAACTGCAAGTTTAGCACAACGAATATCAGCTAACGAAGCAGTAAGTTCATCATACGCTAGAACAAATTCTACAAATACATTTAGTGGAACACAAACAATTAGTGGTTCATTATTTGTAACACAAGATTTAATAGTACAAGGTTCATCATCAATTCAAAATATTAGTTCTTCTAATTTAGTAATTGGAACTGCATATGTAACTTTAAATACAAATAGCCCATCATCGAGATATGCGGGATTAATAATTGTAGATAGTGGTTCGGTGGGTTCTTCTGGTTCAATTGTATATGATGCAGTTGATGATGAAGTTTTATTCATCCATAAAGGAAATGGTACAAATGTAACATCATCTCATTTTATATTAGGACCTGAAACTTATGATAATTTAGGTAACGAAACATATCTAACTAGAAATAAAATAATAAAGGGTGGTGGATACGAACATTTAGCTGATTCTCAAATTACTGATGATGGTACAACTGTTTCTATTGCAGGTAATTTGGATTTAACGGGTTCAATTAAAGCACCTCAATTAAATACATTAGCAACCTACACCGGTTCAGTTGAAAGTAGATTTACTACATTGGCAACTTTAACAGGTTCTAATTCAATTAGATTAACAAATTTAGAATCTGCAACTGCAAGTTTACAAATTGAAACATCTAATTTAGAAGCATTTACATCTTCAATCAACACAACTATTAAGAGTAAGTTAGATGCAGATGGTGTAATTAGTGGTTCATCACAATTAACTACAACATTTGATGCTAGATATTTAAATACAGGTGGTGATTCAGTAGTATCTGGTTCATCTCAAATCGCATTTAGTGGTGTAACGGGTACTGTTTCCAACGCACAATTAGCAAACTCTACAATTAGTGGAATTTCTTTAGGTTCTAACTTAGCAACCTTAACAATTGGTAGTGGATTAAGTGGTACATCGTATAATGGTTCTACGGGAGTAACAATTACAAACTCCGGCGTACTTTCAAATGTAGCAGGAACAGGTATTTCGGTATCTGCTGGAACTGGAAATGTAACAATTACCAATACGGGCGTAACATCATTAACGGCTGGAACCGGAGTTGGTGTAAGTGCTGGAACGGGTGCAGTTACGGTTTCAATTGGACAGGCAGTAGCAACCACATCTTCTCCAACTTTCGCAGGTTTAACAATTAACGGAGCAATAACAGCAACGGGTGATATCACAGCATATTATACTTCGGATAGACGACATAAAAATAATATTCAAATTATTCCAAACGCTTTACAAAAAGTAACTAAATTAAATGGTGTAACTTGGGAATGGAATGATGATGTAAACGAAGTAACTAAATCAACTCCAAAAACAGGTTTAATAGCACAAGAAGTTCAGGAAGTATTACCAGAAGTAGTAACCGAAAGACAAGATGGTTTCTTAGCATTGGATTACTCAAAAATGATGGGATTATTAGTTGAAGCAATAAAAGAACAACAAACACAAATTCATTCTTTAACTTTAGAAATTGAAAAGTTAAAAGAATCAAAAGGTTTATAATTAATGTACGATGTTTACTACACAACCGCTGGAGGCCCTTGGTTCAATAGTGGTGCAGATATATGGGTAACCGAATGGATAAAAGAAGTGGCACCTAACTTAGAAGTTAAGCCACTTCTTCTTTTCCATAGAAATAAACCATTGAATTATGAGGAATTCCCAATTAATATAGATAATATATGGAGTACTAACGAAGATGAAATAATTGAAATTTTCAAAGGTGCTAGAAAAATACATATATTACATGGTCATTATACACCAACAAAAGCTATTCACCAAAATTTAGATAAAATTGATTCAATTGTGTTTCATAATTTAACGAAAGTTTCATTAATGGCACAACAAGATAAAGATGAATATCTACATTGGTACGGAAATTGGGAATACGAAAACGAATTAATAAATAAAATTAAAAATAAAGTTTGGGTAGGGTTATATCATTTTCCATATGAAACGGAAAATCTATATCATATACCAAATGTTTACGAATTTAAAAATAATAAAGAACTTTCTGAATCAAATACAATAGGATTTGCAGCTAGGACTGAAGGTAGAAAAAACCCAGAATACTTAGATGGATTGGATAGTTATATATCCACAAATTCAGAAACGTTCAACAAATATTATAAAAAGAAATATGGATACAAATTTGAAAAATCAAAAGTTTACAAATTTGATTATAAATATAAAGAAAGGTTCTATGGACTTGATTGGGGAATATCTCACTCTTGCTTTGAATATGAACCATTCGGATATGGTATATTTGAAGCAGTTGATTTCGGAAAACTTCCCATATTACATGAAAAGTGGCACGTTCCACTTGATTATAAATACAAAGCGTTTGACAAGATATCATTTAATGAGACCTACCAAACGATATGTGAGGATGATTACGAAACCCGTAAAACGGAATTTGAAAAACTTAAAAATTGGATGATAAAACACTTCTCTAACAAAGATGTGTGGAAAGAAAAACTTTTAGATATTTATAACGGAGAATAATACTTTAAAATGGCAAGAACAAATTTATCGTTAGGTAATTTATATAGAGCAACGCAAGGTTCAGCTAGAACATCACAAGCGGTTTCAATGAATGCTATGAATGGTTCAGCAGGAACTCAAGCTTCTATGTTAGCATTTGCAGTTGATTCTATAACAGCAAATTTACCAACTTACACTTATATAGTAGAGAGTACCGAAGAAACGGCAACATTTTCATTTGGAAATGCCGGTTCATTACATGGAAGTAGAGTAGGTAGTGTTGCAGCAAACTATACGGTAACATTTGATAATGCAAACTTTTCAGTAGGTTCTGCAACATTAGGAGCATCTCCATCATTTCCAATCACTCCAGCCGGAATTAACGCATCATCATATTCTGAAGCATCTTCAATTTTATCAATGACATATGCTGATGGATATAATTTGGCAGCAACAAATTATAATTCACCATCTACTAAAAGATTATACGCAGTAGATGTGTACAATACAATTAACCAACCTGATTTTTGTTTACTATTCGGTACAAAAATTAAAAAATCCGATGGTTCTACTATAAACGTAGAAGATTTATCAGTAGGTGATTCAATAAAGGCTTGGGTGCCAGCAGGTTTACCTGATGAAAATCAGGATTCAGAAAGTGACCAGGTAGATTGGAGATTTTATATGCAAGAAGCATCTTCTGGTTCATATCAAGATGTAAATGTTGCAGATATCGTATTCAACTTTGCAAGTGGATATTATCAATTAAATAATGGTTTAATAAAAGCAACAGGAACTCACCCACTTTGGGTATGGGATTCTGAAATTGAAAAATATCATTTTAAAAATGTAGAAGATATTCTGATTGGAGATTTAGTAGTAACATATGATGAAACAATTGGTATAAGTGAAGTTGAAGTTGATGATATCTCAATTATAACCGAAGATGTTGAAATTGTAACAATTAACGTAGAGAACGCCGATGTGTATTTAGCAAATGGTGTAGTATCACATAACAAAGGTACAACAACTCAACCTCATATTCCATCATCGGGATTAAGAATGTATTTAGACCCATCAAAGGCAGCATCAACCAATGGAACTGATACAACGGATTGGTTGGATTTAAGTGGATGGAATACGGGAGTTAGACCAGCTGGTGTTCAAAATGCAGCTAGTGTTAGTGGTGGAAATCCTACATACAACAATGGTGGAAGTAGAAAAGAAAAATATTGGTCTTTAGATACTAATAAATTTTGGTATAAAGATGGTACAACGAATATCAATGGTGGATATACTCAATTTAATACATCCGCATATTCAGTATCAGCTTGGGTTAGATTTACATCGCATCCTGCTAATGGATATTATCAAATTTTTGGTAAACATAATAATGGAGCATCACCGAGAGAAATTGCAGTTTATTTAAATTCAAATGGCAGTGGTACTTATTTTATACATGATGGTACAACTGTACAATTCAATAGTAATACATTTACTTTATCATTAAATACTTGGTATATGATTTCATATACGGCGGCATTGAATGGTACTAATGTTGCATATACTGATGCAACCACAAGAGGAACTATATCAAATGGTTCAAAAGATTACACTACATCTGCATTAATTCAAATTGGTGGTGGATATGGTGATAACAACTATTATTTTAATGGACAATTAGGACCTGTATTATTTTATAATAGACAATTAAGTGGAACTGAAATAGAACAAGTATATAATTATTTTTCACCAACATACAAATAGAATTTTGTTGTTTTGAAATAAAACTTTATATTTATATTGAGAATTAATAAATTAAATAAACATACAAAATGGCAGACAAAATAGTATCACCAGGCGTATTTACCAAAGAAAACGACCTTTCATTCTTACAACAGGGTGTTGCTGACATTGGTGCAGCATTCATCGGACCTTTTAAAGAAGGACCATTAGTACCAACAATCGTAAACTCACAATCTGAATTTGAAACACTTTTCGGTTCAGTTGATGACACATATTATACTCCTTTAGCAGTACAATCTTATTTAAGAGAAGCTGGAGTAGCAACAATTTGTAGAGTAGCAGGTGTTGGTGGATATACCGCACAACGTCCTATATTATTAACAGCAGCTTCTGCATCTGTATCAGCTTCAATCGGTATTTTATTCCCAACGGATAAAAATACATTAACGACTGGATTGAGTGGTTCATCAGCAACGACTGTAACTGGTAGTTTAGGTAGTGGTGATTTTACAATATTCATTACAGGTTCTACAAGTTTTTCAGGAACATCTTCATTAGATAGTTCTGATGTAAATGATATTGAATCTACATTTGGTACAAACCCATTAGGTTCTAAAGGTGCATATGTATATGGTTTCTTCAAAAACCACAATGTTCCATTCGTAGCAGCTACATCATCTTCTTTAACAATATTGGATAGCCAAAACTTCCAATTTGATGCACAATCAGCAACAACTCCGGCAATCAAATCTCAAACTATTTCTGGTGAAAGATATGATTTATTGAAGTTCGTAACAATTGGCGCAGGTAATGCATCAAATACTAAAGTTAAAATCGGTATTACAAATATCAAAGCAGCTGGTTCAGTTGCAGGTACTGATTATGGTACATTCACAGTAGTTGTAAGAGATTTCGCTGATACTAACAAAAAGAAAATTGTTTTAGAATCATTCTCTAATGTAAACTTAGACCCTAATTCTCCTAACTATATTGCTAGAGTAATTGGTGATAGAAGTAGAGAAATTGATTCTAATGGTAAAATTACTGAATATGGTGATTGGGTAAATAATTCAAAATATGTGAGAATTTGGAACAGCAATGATTCAGGATTCGTATCAGCAGATTCAATCCCTGTTCAAGCAGTACCATTCGGACACGCAGCATATAAATTACCAGTTTCCGCATCAGCAGCACAAGGAGCTTATTTAATTCCATCTGCTAGTTTTGTAACTTCATCAGCAACACAATATGGTGGTATAGATTTAGATAACAATACTGATAACAATATTTATTTAAAACCAATTCCAACAGGCGCAGGTGTAGGTTCTAACGTAGTATTTGGTTTAGATTCGGCAGCAACAAACGGCGCAGCATTATCAGTAGGTTCAACTTTAGCACAATTCGTTGTAGCATTCCAAGAAGGATTTGATGGTATGAGCCCGGCAACTCCAATTTACAAAGGAACTGATATTGTACAAGGAAACTCACAAGGTTTCAACTTATCTACGGCAACTGCAAGTGGTTCAGTAGCATACGCAAATCACATCGCAGCATTATCAAACGCAGATGAATACGATATCAATATGGTAGTAACTCCAGGTGTTATTAGAACATTACACCCTTCAGTAGTAACTTCAGTATTGGATATGGTTGAAGCAAGAAATGATTGTTTCTATATTATGGATACAACAGCAGCAGGTGATTCGGTAACTACCGCAACTTCGCAAGCAGGTGATGTTGATACAAATATGGCAGCAACTTATTATCCTTGGGTTAAGACAATTGATTTAAATACAAATAAATTAATCACTGTTCCACCTTCAGTATTATTACCTGGCGTATTCGCATCTAACGATAGAGTAGCAGCAGAATGGTTCGCACCAGCAGGATTGAATAGAGGTGGATTGACAGGAGCAGTTAGTGTATTAAATAGATTAACACAATCTGAAAAAGATACATTATATGAAGGTAAAGTAAACCCAATCGTACAATTCCCTGGACAAGGTATTGTAGTATTCGGACAAAAAACTTTACAAGATAAACCATCAGCATTAGATAGAATCAACGTAAGAAGATTATTATTGACTGTTAGAAAGTATATCGCTTCTACTTCTCGTTACTTAGTGTTCGAACAAAACACAGCAGAGACTAGAAATAGATTCTTAAACATAGTTAATCCGTATTTAGAATCAATCCAACAAAGACAAGGTCTTTACGCTTTCAAAGTGGTAATGGATGATACAAACAACACACCGGATGTAATTGATAGAAACATTATGAAAGGAGCTATCTACTTACAACCAACTAAAACGGCTGAATTCATTCAAATTGATTTCAACATTTTACCAACTGGTGCAAGTTTTAACGGATAATTTAGAAATTAGATATTTATAATAGAAACAATTAAATAAAAGTAAAATGCCAGAAATATTAGAGTTTGACAAAATGTTCTATAAGAATTTTGAACCAAAGTTAGGTAATAGATTCATTATGGAAATCAACGGTATCGAGTCTTATCTTATTAAGACCGCAGCGAGACCAACATTCACATCGGAAGTTGTTGAAATGGACCACATAAATGTGAAAAGAAAGATTAAGGGAAAATCTACATGGGATGATATCACTATCACTCTTTATGACCCAATTGTACCATCAGGTGCACAAATGGTAATGGAGTGGATTAGAAGTTCACACGAATCATTGACAGGTAGAGATGGATACGCAGCTTTCTATAAGAAAGATATCACATTCTATCTATTAGGACCAGTAGGTGATAAAGTTGAACAATGGACATTGAAAGGAGCATTCATTTCTTCAGCAAACTTCGGTGAGTTGGATTGGGCTTCAAACGACCCGTTATCAATTGAATTAACTTTAACTTACGATTACGCTATTTTAGAGTACTAATATTTGACTGGAAATCATATAGAAAAGGGGATGCAGAAATGTTATCCCCTTTTTATTTTTTTAAAAAGTTGATATATATTATTAAACAACATTAAGTTATATTATGGAAGAAAAATTAGAACAACAAGTTACAAGAGGATTAGCACCACAAGCAGCACCTCAGTATTCAGCACCAAAATCTTATCCTTTCCCAACGGAAGTAATTAGTTTACCATCAAAAGGATTATTATATCCTGAAAGTAATCCATTATCAAAAGGTGAGGTTACTGTTAAATTGATGACAGCTAAGGAAGAAGATATCTTAACATCAACTGCATTAATTAAAAAAGGTATTCAATTGGATAAACTATTGGAATCCATTGTAATTGAACCAGGGGTTAATATCAATGATTTGGTTATCGGAGATAAGAATGCAATTTTAGTTACATCTAGAATTTTAGCATTTGGACCGGAATATCAAGCAAAAATAAATGACCCATTTGATAAAGAAGAGGTAGAAGTTACAATTGATTTATCTGAAATCAAAATTAAAGAAATTGATGAAAATAAATTAAATAGAGATAATGAGTTTGAATTTTTCTTACCTATTTCTAAAACGAATATCAAATTTAAATTATTAACTCATGGTGATGAGTTGATTATCAATAAAGATATCGAAGCAAGTCAAAAGACTTTAAAACAATCAAACGAAATCACAACTAGATACAGAAGAATAATTACTGAAGTAGAAGGTGTAAGAGATGCCGGAACAATTAGTAACTTTGTTACAAATCGTTTATTAGCCGGAGATTCTAAAGCATTAAGAAAAGCTATTGCAGAAGTAAGTCCAGATTTGGATTTAAAATTTGATTATACATCCCCTGTAACTGGTGAGACGGAGGCACTTAGAATCCCATTTGGGATTGGCTTTTTTTACCCTGCCGAGTAATTATAGTTCTTATCTTCATAGAAAGATTTTTCAAATGGCTTACTATGCAAATGGTGGGTTCAATTGGAATGACTTATACTACATGCCAATTAAATTAAGAGAATTCTATTATAGAGAACTACTTAGTGCAAAGGAAACGGAAAAGGAAGAAATGGATAAGGTAAATAACAAAGCAAAATCAAATTCTAAAGTAAGAAGAAGGTAATTAATTATTTGTTTATATTTATACATAAACATAAAGAATATATTATGTCCAAACAAACATTAATAGAAGCAAAACTACTTGATAAAATATTCAACTTTTTTGGAGGTAGTGGAACTACTGCTACAAAAGAAAAGTTTTTAGGTACTATTAAGCAAGATAATCCACAATTAGCACGTGCTTTTTCAACTTGGGAAACCGACTTATTAGCTTTATTACAAAATAGCAAAAAAATATACATAAAAAACGGAGCTGATACAAAGGAGATTGATAAACTTATCAATAGAATTAAACAAGGATAATCCAATATAGCTAATGCCGTTTGAAAAAGATTATAGTGACCAAGCCAAAGTAGTTAAATATCTTTTAACCGCTAATAAAGAACTTGCCAAACTTCAGAAAGAAATGACTGATGGTGATAAGGAGCAAGCCAAGCTTATTAGAGAAAAACAGGCGGAAGTAAATAAATTAAATAAGTATTGGAAGGATAATGCTAAAGTAATCAAAGCTACTGTTAGCGATTATGAAGATATGGATGATACTATGGTTAGTATCGGAAATAGTCTTAAAAAAAATAATAAGTTTGTAGACCAACAATCTAAAGCATTTGCGGCTGTTAAAATTGCTACAACAAGTATAGCAATGGAGTTATCCAATGGAGCAGCCGCTAATAAAAAAACCCAAGCACAAGTTGAAGCCGCATCGAATGCATATAAATCAATGCATACTTCGATTGCACAGGTAAATAAGGAATACGCATTAGGTAAGATATCTAACCAAGAACGTATTTCACAAATCAAAGAACAATCCGAAGCATTTAAAGATGTTGTATCCGTAATTGATATGAGTACAATTAAATCAGAAGATTTAACTGCACAATTATCGGCAATGGGTAAAGAAGCTGAAAGTTTTGCAGAAGAGATGAAAAATTCTCAAATGCAAAGTGAACGATTGGATAATGTATTTGATAGCTTTTCAGGCATTCCGGCATTGGGAGAAGTAAATACTTTACTTAAAACAAATATAAAAGATACAGTTGCATTTAAAGCAGCTGTATTTGCATTAGGAGCAGCATTGGGTAAAGCCGCTATGGATTACTTTGGTGCACCAATTAAAGCTGCAATGCAAGCAGATAAAGAAATTGAACAAGGTCGTATAGATGGTATAGCTGAAAGAGCTAAAATGCAATCCGATGCAGCATTTATTGATAGAGATGCGGCTAAAGGATATAGTAAAATACAAGAAGAAACCGATAATAATAGAATTGAAACTGCTCATAATGTAGCACAAGCTATGAACGAAGCTGCATTTGCAGGACAAAAAGCGGCAAATGCTTTTTCTGCTTCAATGCAACAAGGGGCAGCACAATTTAATAGAGCAGCTAAAACGGCATTATTTGGTAAAAGTATTGGTAGTATCGGATATGGTGCTGCACAAATGCAATTAGCAGGTATTGGTGCAGATAAAATAGCATCAGCTATGGAATCAGCTGGTGCGGCAACTGGTAAAATGCCAACAGCAAAGGCAGCTGCCGATATGGCAGTTATGGCTGAAAGAACAGGTCAATCCGTAGATGATATTTCAACCATCAACGAAGCATTCCAACGTATGGATGGTATGAGTGCAAATGTTGCTATGAATATGCAAGAGGGAATGCGTAATATGGCAGACCAAGCGGGCATTGGATTGGGGAACTTAATGAAGGAGGTTGCAGAATCTTCTAAGGAAGCATTGGGATATCAAATAAAAAGCGGACCTGCACTAGCTAAAGCAGTTGCATACACACAATCAATGGGATTGAACTTTGGTGATGTAGCTAAAGCTGGTAAAAGTATGGTGATGAACTATAAAGATAGTATCAAAGCCGAAATGCAATTGAGTTCATTATTAGGTGAGCAAGTAGATTTATCAGAAGTAAGAGCTAAATTTGCAGCAGGTGACCAAGCCGGCGCATTGGAATCATTAAAAGCACAAGGATTAGACCCTGCTGATATGGATATGTTCCAACAAGAAGCATTACAAAGTGCATTGGGTGGAATGGATTTAAATTCATTATCAAAAGTAGCACAAAATACAGGCAAATCTGGTGGTGATTTAAAAGCAGGAGATGCAAAAAAAGGTAATCAAGGATTCTTAACCGCAACACAACAAGCTGAAGCAAGTTTAAATGCACAGGAAGCAAGTATATCGGCAAATCAAGCAGTAATAGATGCAAAATTATCTGGCGAAATAGCAAAATCGTTTATAAATTCAGATGGACACAAACAATATTTAAAAGACCAAGTTGAACAAGCTAAAAAATCTCAATTATTACAAGAAGAGATGGATAAACTTTATAAAGGTTCTAAAGAATATAGAGAGCAATTAGCTGATACCGCAAAATTAAACTTTGTGGAAGGTTTAAAAGAAAATTTATTAGGTGGATTAGCAGCAGTACTTGGTGGATTGGCTACAACTGGAATAAGTTCATTAGCCGGTAAAGTATTTGGAAAAAAAGGTGGTGGAGGTGGAGCACCTGAAGCCGGAGGCGGTGGTGGTGGAAGTATTGCCAAAGATATGGCTGTAAGTGGAGCATCGGCTGGAGCAGAAGCATTGGTACCTGGCTCAGGCGCTGTTGTGGAATCAGTAGCAGCTAATGTGGAAGCAATTGAAGCACCATTGGAGAAGGCAATGTCAATGGGTGATAAGATAAAAGATTTAGGAGCTGGATTAGGTGGATTTATTCAAAAAATTGGTCAAGGTGTTGGTACTGCGATTAAAGCGGTATTACAAGGAATTGGACAAGGATTATTATCAGTAGCAGCTGGATTAGTAGCACTTACTCCCGCTATACCTGTAATGTTAGCATTTGGAGCAGCAATTTTATTGACAACTCCGGCATTAATGGTATTAGCTCCGGTAGTAATAGAAATCGCTAGAGTAATTGGTGATGTATTGGTAAAAGCATTAGAAATGGCTGGGCCAATCATTACATCAATTTTAGAAGGAATAGGATATGTAATCAAATCAATAGGTGAAGCTATTTCAATGGTAATAACATCCGTTGCGGATTCACTTGTTAAAATAGGTGGTATTGATGGTACAAATTTATTAAAAGTGGCAGCAGCATTAATACCACTTTCAGCGGGATTATTAGCATTGGGTGCAGCTGAATTAATAAATGGTGTTATGGGTTTCATTAGTTCTCTATTTGGAGGAAAAGGACCAACGATATGGGAAAAATTAAAAGAACTTGGAGAATCAGGACCAGGCTTAATGCAAGCAGCATCAGCAGTTAGTGTATTAGCACCTGCTTTTGCAATGCTTTCGCAAGTAGATGATGGTAAAAATTTAGGAGCATTGATGGATAATCTTAAATCCGCATTAACTAAGCTTGATGATAAAGCACAAGCAACATTAAAAGGATTAGCTGGAGCAATGCATGATTTTGGATATGGTGCATATGCATTGGGTGTAGTAAGAAGTAATCCTAATTTAGAATTATTAGCTGCACAAATACAAGTATTGTTAAGCCCAACTGTAACAGATGCAATAACTAAAGGAACACCGATAATACAAGGACTTCAAACAACTTTAACTTCATTCGCTACTTCTACAAGAGGATTAGCAGATTCATTAGGAGCAGCAAATCCACAACTTATGCAGTTGTTAGGTACAATGCAAATATTCAGTGCAATTGCAAGTGGTATAGATGTAACATCATTAGCATTGATAAATATGGCATCGGCATTAAGTGAAGTTGCTAAAATAGATACTACGAATTTATCAAAAGTTCCGTGGGAAAAAATGGCAGGATTTAGTAAACAAAACGGAAATTTCGTATTAGCACAAAGTGCAAATAATAACTTTACAATCGCACAAGATAGTGCAAAGAATATTGAAAAATTAACAGCAGATAGTAAAGCACAGGTTCAGATAGCTAAAAACTTACAAGCTCTATTGGGAGTATTAGCAGAAAATAAAGATGCATCATTCCAACTTAACATAGATGGTGGTGCGGTTACTAGGATGATTCAAAAAAGACAGGATGATAGAAAGAATATGAATCCAAAAAACCCACCCATTCCTTAATTAAATTTATAAAAATATCATAAATTTAGTTAAAAGATATTTATAGTAAATACAAAACTATAAATGGCGACAATCAAAGATTTATTCCGTAAGCAAAACAAAGACTTGTATGGTCTGAGTGGTAAACTTTTTATAGAAAGTAGAGGTTTGATTAATGCTCCGAGAGCGGCAGCATTACTTACATCATCCCCAAATGCACTTGCAGATTTAATAGGTGGCCAAATTGGTGGAGCGTTAGGTGGTAGTGCAAACAGACCAACTGATACTATATTTAAAAGCGATAAGGCAATTTTAAATCCTCCAATTTCATTTGGTAAAACACAACAAGGTTTAAAAGATGCAATTGACCCAAATACCGCATACTTTGTAAAAGATACGCCTTCGCCCGCTTCTATTATAGCTAAATTAAATCAAGGAGGTTCTTCTCCAGCCGGTATGGCAGCCGCAGCCGCAGCATCTGCGTTAAATACATTCGGAAGTGCAAAAGCTCTTAATAAATTAAAAGATAAATTAAAGGGTAAAGGCGCTGAGCAAGATGAATATGGTATGAAGTGGAAGATGAAAATGGATGGTAAACGTATTAAAACAGATGAAAAAGGTATAAAATTTACCACACATTATAAAGATAAAGATGGTAAATTATTACCTAGGGTAAATACAAAATTAGTAAATGGACATACACCATTTGATATTGTAAACCATAGTTTAATAACAGCCTTAGCACTGAATGATAATATTGGACCAACTCAATTAAAAGATATTGGAAAAAATAATCAATATGTTCAAACTCCATATGTATTGATTCAAAGATATGGTAAAAATAATGATAATATAATATTACCTGGCACAATATCAGGCATTACCGATGAAGCTACACCTGAATGGAGTAATTTTAAATTTGTAGGTTCACCATTTCAGCAATATCGTTATATGGGTGTAGAACGAAGTATATCTTTTTCTGTAAAATTATATTTTACTGATATTGATAGTATGGGTTCTATGAAACGAACATTAAATAAATTAAGAGCATTAGTACACCCTGATGAAGAAATTGCCGTAATTACTTATGAAAATAATGGTGGATATAGTCCATTAGGATTTAATGGTAATTTTGTTTATTTAACTTTAAATGGGTTATATGAAAATTTATTTGGATTTATAGAAAGTTTAAGTATTGAAATAGATGATTCGGCATCTTGGGCAACGGCTGATATGAATAATGCATATGATGGCTCTACAATGAAACCATACCCAACAGTTATCAATGTATCTATTGGATTTAAAGTTATAAATACTCCAAAAATAGTAGAAGATAAAAATAATAAAGATAAAAAATTATATGAATATAATTTTACAGGTGAACCAACTATAATGGAATCGGGTGAAGCTAAAACCGCACAAACACCAGCTGCATCGACCACTAGTACAGAAGGAGCACAACCAGCCGCATCAACAGCTGCAGCTGCACCTGCACCATATGTACCAACACCATCGCAAATTCAAGCTAGAGAGTTTCTTAAAAATAGAGAAGAGTATCAAAAAAGACAGCAAGAAGAAATCGAAAGAAATAGAGCAAATGGTTTATCCGATGATGGTACTAGTCCAATTATTTTAACACCTCGTCATAAATATAAAGAAGAGAATGCACGAAGACAAGCGGCTGCCAGTGCAAACAATGGTAATTAATATATAAATTAAATTATGTCAACTAGATACACATATACAAATAAAAAAACGGATTCTGATACAAGTGTAACATATATGGAATCTACTATATATCCAAAAATAGAACCAAAAAATAGCGATTTCTATATTATAGCAAGTGCTGGTGATAGATTGGATTTATTAGCGAATAGATATTATAAAGACCCATCAATGTGGTGGGTTATAGCTACGGCTAATAATTTAAATGATGCTAATTTCTTTGTAGAAGTTGGTACGCAATTAAGAATACCCGCGGATGTATCTGAAATTTTGAATAATCTATATAAAATAAATAAATAAGTTATGCCATTTCCATTTCTAGCTCCTCTCAGTCCTTGGATTAAAGATATAATGACACAAAGGGAGAGTAGCCCATTGATGACATCTTTTAAAAGCCCATGGGTAGTATTAACTTCGCCTGCATTAGTTGTAAAGGGAAAGGCTGAAAAAGACCCGGAAAAAAGAAAATTAGAATTATTAAATTTAATTGTAAATCCTGGAAATGATTCTTACAAAGGATGTATAATTGCAAATAATTCTCACAATTTAAATTTAACATATGCAACTGGAGAAACTCCAATTGGTATTGATTTTACAGGAAAAATTATAACTGTTAAAGGAGAATCTGGAAGGAAAGTATCTACTCCATTGGTAGAATCTATTTCAATTGATACCGATGGTGCAAATAATACATTAAAAACTGCTCAAATAGCTGTTAAGTGTTTTACATTAAAACAATTGGAAATGTTTGAATTGTTTTTTTTGAAACCAGGTATGAATATATTGATAGAATGGGGTGATAATTCTTTGTTGAAGCAAGCTCTATTTGCATCAACGGCAGTTAATAGCCCACAAAATCAAAAAAGAAAATACAATGGATTAAAGGATGGTGAAACAGTAGCAATTGAAACATATAATAGTCCACTTGATGCATTAGTTCCAAAAACTGGGGATTATGATAATTTTTGTGATAAATTTTCAAACTATTATCGTTCAGATACAACTGCAATTGGAAATTATTTAGGTAGAGTTGAAAAAGCATTGGGTACATATGATTTGGTTGCGGGTAAAGTAACCGAATATTCATTTTCAATAAATGAAGATGGAACGTATGATGTATCATTGAGTATATCACAAGGAAATCAGGTAAGTTTAGCTATACCACATAGTCCGAAAAAAGGTACTTCGCAAAACCCAGTAACACCCGCCGATAAAGAATTTAGAGATGTAGAACAAATTAAACAATTAATAATAGCTGATTTTAATTTAGATGCAAGTGAATTTACTAAAAAAATAAGTAAGCATCCAATTGAAGGTGGAGATTGGAAAAATGATTGGTATAATTTTTTAAAAATAAATAAGCAACAATCTGATACCATAGTATCTGACACGGCATATGTATCGGTTAGATTTATATTATATGTTCTAATGAATTATGTAGTACCTGATAAAAATATTGAAGGTCAATTTTTTAAATTTGAATTACCAAAATATAAAACAAAAGCCGGTAAGGAAGTAACTATGATACCGGTTGCATCAAATAGATATATAATATCATCAAGTGATAAAGTAATTTTTCCAACAAACACATTACCAGATTTAATATTACCACCAGAGCCAAAAGAAGGAGTTGAGCCAAATGATGAAGAAAATGTAATTAAAATAGACCCTAAAGCTGAAAGAAATGGTATAATTAATGGATATAACTTTCATACTTCCGAAGAATTGCTTGTACCAAATGACCCTATGCTTCAAAAAATTGATGTAGAGGGACATGTGGAGCATAAAAAATTAGGAGATGCATTAAATATATTTGTAAAATATGAAGAAGTAGTTAAAGCTTGGAAAACTACATACACTAGAGTTGATTTTTTAGAAAAAATATTAGGAATACTGAATGAAAATGGATATGGATTATTTGCATTAATGTATGGAAATGTATGGGATAGTTCCGGTGGAACTATTTTAGATGCAAATTTATCATCAAGCGATAGTCAAGTAAGAAAGCAAAATGAAAAGGATATTTATAGATTTAAACCAACTACAATTGCATCAAATGTAAAACAATTTAGTTTTAATTTTGAAATGAGTAATTTAGTAGCTGGTAGACAGATATTCAATTCAAGTAAAGTATTAGAAGATGCTAAAAAAGAAGCAGAAAAAAATAAAACTACTGAATTAGTAATGCCAGCTGGGGCATATAAATCTATTGATAATTCAACTATGGGTAATGCTGATGGGTATTACTCTATTAATAATGTTGAATTAAAAAGAATTCAAGCTAATTTTGAAAAAGCAAAAAAAGCTGATGCAGCCGGAACAGCAAATCCAGACCCACCAGCGCCAAAAACATCAACAACTGAAGCAAAGAATTTTACACAAATTTCAAAATCAAAAGCTGTAAATTTTTATTTGGATTTGAAAAAAACAGGTGCAAATGATTCCACCGTATTGATATATAAAGACCCGGATTTAATATACGATGCAGTTAATGGTATTGTTGGTGATAGTAAGGGAAACCCAAATACAAAAAAATCAACATTATCTCCAATTGATGTTAGTATAACAATTGATGGATTTAGTGGATTTAGTCCAGGTCAATATTTTAAAATAGATGGTATACCTGAAATATACAATCAAATGGGTGTATTCCAAATCACTAATATAAAGCACAATGTAGATGTTAATGGATGGGATACTACAATTGAAGCTGGTTTTAGAATTGTAAATTAATATAATATGTATAAAACCGTAGCAAAGAATATAGATTTATTTGTAGTAAATACTCCAAATACAATTGTACCTTCTCCAACTGATGATGATTATTCTATTGGATTTATTAGAAGATATTTTGTTAGAAAAGCTAATGATGTGAATGGATTTACTTATGAAATTCCAAAAGATGAATATGCAGAATATATAGATAATCCATTTTGGACAACGGCTGATATTAAATGGAGAATATCAGGTCCATTAAATCCTACATATAACGATAATGGAGAAATAGATGATAGGGGTGTTATGAATTCCAATAAAGCAGCAATTGGGATAGCAGCTAGTAAGATAAAAAACATTGGATTATATTTACCAAACGTTTTACAATTTTATAAGTAGAGTGATAAAAATCATAAATTATTTTGGTAATAAAAAATAATTTGTGTATATTTAAATATATAAACAAATTAAGTTATGAAAGAATTTAAATACCTATCTGTCGAAGAAAGACAGCAAATGACATTTGATTGGCGTTATAGAGGATTCACTGTTTTAGAATTATTAACCGAAGATGAAGTTAATGAACTAAATGAAGAATTAGCTCGTTTACGATTGGAAAGAAACGCAGCTGAGCCTGAAAAATGGCAAGAGTTCGAACCAATAATGCATCCACACAAAGTTTCTGAAAAAATAGAAAAAATGTTTTCACATCCAAAAATTGTGGAAGCATGTGAATTTTTGATGGAAAGTGAAATCGTAGGAATGCAAACTTGGGCATATTACAAACCAAAAGGAGAATTGGGTAGAGACCAACACCAAAACGCATTTTATACAGGTTGTGGCCACAATGAAATTATCAACACTGCATTAGCATTAGATAATCACGACCCTGAAAATGGGGCAGTTTGGAATTATGAAGGTTCACATAGATTACCAACATTACCGATTGAAGATAATGAGGAAAGAAAGAAAACAAATACAGGCAATTGGAGAAGTGAGAGAGGTAAGAGTTGTGTAATGCCAGAAGGACATGATTTCAAAAAAATTGAAGGATATCTAAGAAAAGGACAAGTAGCATTATTACACTCACACGTTGTACATGGTTCAGAACCAAATAGAGATTCAACTAGAATGAGAAGAAATTTCCTTTGTGGTTACCTAAAGAAAGGAGCTTATTTCAATCCAGGTAATCAAATGAAAAGAGAACCAATTGACATCTATGAGATGAAACAAAAACATTGGGGAGAATAAATTTTGAAATAAGAAATATTTTTCGTATATTTGTAGGGTATGAACTTAATTGAAAATAGGGATACCCTACATTTTTTTGTCCAATCTAAACCAACCATTAGATTGTTAGTGCCTGTGTGGAGTTCACATAGAGCACATCAATTTGGTACGCACATTTCATTCCTATATTATAGAACTGAATCGGAAGATGGTATTATAAATTTTAATCACATTGATGCAAACGGACTTCCACAATTTCCAATAGAAAGACTTTGTAATGAAAATACATTGGTTTTGGATAATCGTTATATTCAGTCCATAGGATTGGATTATGAGTGGGTATACTTTGAAGAGTATGGTAAACCATTCATATTCAATGAGTTCGTAGAATCGCTTTATAAGGGGTATAGAATTGATTATAATGAGATGAATGATTGTATTCCACTAATGAAATGGTACGAACTCTTAAAAACGATTCCTGATATAAATAATAGACGTAGTTGGTATCGTATATATTCAGATTCTATCCGAACACTTGGGAGGCTGGAGGGGGCTGGGGTGAAAGTCGAAGAAGAAAAATTTATTGATAGTTTTAGCTTCAATCCCGCCTTTATAAATGAAGGTAAGGTGTACACACAATACAATCCATACACAACAACCGGTCGTCCTTCAAACCGCCACTTAAACGTAAACTGGTCCGCTCTCAATAAATCCGATGGGACTCGTTCTGCGATTGTAAGTAGATGGGATGGGGGTACTCTAATTAGTTTGGATTACGAATCATACCACATTAGATTGATTGCCAAATTGGTTGGATACGAATTTCCTAAAGGGGTTACGGCTCACCAACACCTTGCCGACTTATATGGATGTGATTACGAAACTGCGAAGAAGGTAACCTTTACATATCTTTATGGGGGGTTAGATGATAATGCACGAAAAATTCCATTTTTTATAGAAGTTGATAAATATATAAAGGGGTTATACCAAAAGTTCGTAATCTCCGGCCGTTTAACGACTCCTCTTTATAAGAGGGAAATCCATTTCTCAAAAATTGAGGGAGCGACTGAACAAAAGGTATTCAACTATCTTTTACAGGCGTTGGAAACTGAAATCAATTATATGAAGATTGGTAAGGTGTTAGATTGGTTGGAGTGTAAAAAATCGAAAATGGTACTATATACCTACGATGCTTTCCTTATAGATACTCATCCCGAAGAAAGAGATGAGATTTTAAAATCGGTTACGACAATTATGGAAGAAGGTGGATTCCCAGTCCGAGCCGAAGAAGGAAAGAATTATGATGATTTAAGTGTAATACATTAAAAATTTATATTTATATCATATAATTATGTTTGATACAAATTAAGAAGATATGTCAATAAATTTCCAAGAAATCCTAAAAGAGTTAGAATACCGTGTAGAACATGGTATTATTGATTTAACAAAGGAACAACAAGTTACAACATTAGCAGAAATTTTAAGAGAAAATGGTGTTTCTGATGCCAATGAAATGGCTCAAAAAGCTAGAGTGTATTTTTCTTATATAAATGAAGCACCTAAAAAAGAACCATTAGATAAAGTATTAGCTAAATCTTTTAAAAACCCTGACACTGGAAATAATGTAAGGGTTGCATCCGCATTAGGATATGATAAAAAAACCCAAGCATATAATATTGCAAAGGGTATGATGAAGAAAAGTGGGTATAGTGAGAAGGATGTTGATATGGTAGATACTACCGATGATGATGCGGAACAACCAATAAAAGGTAAAAGTGTATTTGGTAAAGGTAAAGGTGCTAATGTATTCGATAAGGGTACATCTAAAACACCATCAAAATCAGGCAAAACATTCGTTCCTTCAAAAGAGGATATTGCACGAAAACAATTGGATGATAAAAAATTATTAGAAATTGTTAAATTTGGTTTAATCCCTTCAGCTGAAAAGCAATTAAAAGGAGCAGGTGTGTTTGACCCAACTGAAAAGCAATTACTTGCATTAAAAGAAGTAACTGAAAAACAATTAAAAGACCCATCATATAGATTACCATTACCTAAATATGAAGTATCGGAAGAACACATAGATAGAACAATTGAGGTAATGAAAAATGAATTAGGTAAAGATTTTGCTAAAGTTAAACAATCCATAACTAAAGCTGGTGGAGTTGCTTCCGAATTAACAACCGGAGAAGCAGGTGTTCAAAGATTTAGAGATATCGTTCAATTATATTTAAGTAATGGCGGAAGAAGTGTTGTAACAGGTGAGGTAGTTCCATTTAATCAAATGCAATTAGACCACCATATTCCATATTCAAATGCAGCTAAAATTGTTGCAGAAAAAAAGAAAAAAGGAATTAAAACAACTATATTAGCTGAGCAAGACCGATTAGATAGTCCTGATAACTGGGATTTGATTGAAACTCCATTAAACCAATTAAAGAATTCATTAGAAGGTTCTGCGTTATTAGATAGAGTAGTAAAGAAATTATCAGTATCTCCAGATGATAAGGAATTGATTAGATTGAAAAATGAAATCGTTTCAATTAGAAGGGAAAAATTACAAGAATATTTTATTAAATCAGTAGGAGCTGGAGATTTTTCGGGTATCAATGAAGAAACTTTGAAAAAAATGAATCCAGATGAGAGAATGGCTTTAATGAAAGCTTGGAACTTCTGGCATCCAAATGTTATGGAATTTAATAGTATAATGAAAATAGACCCAACATACGAAAAGAAATTGAAAAAAATGGGTATCAATCCTCCACCACCTGATAATAAATTCCACATTGATAGATATCAAGCCGGAAAAGGTGTAAGAGCTAGAGGTGTTAGGAGACCTGTTCCGGAAGAGGTTAAGGTTGTTGCAAACACTATGATTAAAGCTGGGGTTAAGTTACAAAGTAAAAAGAATTTAGATGCTACAAACAGTATTTTGGACAGAGGTAGAAAAATGGTAGAAAAAGAAGCTGGAGTTAGGCAACAACAAATAGACCTTATAAAGGCTAAACAAAAAGGTAAAAAATAATGAATACACAACTACTTTGCTTATTCACAACAAAGCAGGAATTAGATAATTCGGTTAATTTTATATTAGGTAGCTATACGCTAACAAACCCAAATGTTTTCGTTTTAGAAAGTAAACTAAGACCGGAAGAAGCATTTATAACATTCAATGTGGGTAAGGGCTCTGCTCCAATCTCATCTGAATGGAAAACTATTTTAGTACATAGAAAGAAACAATCTAACACAATATATACTATTAACGCTTTAAATGAAGTAGTTAAATCCAAAACAGGTGGCATGTTAGATAATTCATTTCAAATTGATTGGGAAGAATTTAGGAATTGTATCTTAACTACTTCAAATACAGGATACAAAAAAATATCAACAAAAGTTTTCAAAAGTTTTAATACCGAGAATTTGGAATTCTAATTTATTTTTCGTATATTTGAATATATGAAAAGAAATAAGTTTGCACCAATTCAATTATATACCGATAAACCGGATGATATCTTTCAAACTAATGCGGTTGAAATATCTAAAGCAATTATACTTGGAATCGAATATGCAATTTCTTCCAGAAAAAAGAAAGTAGAATTTGCACAGGTTATAATAAAAGAACTTCTTGTCATTACCCTATCAGTTGATAGTAGGGAATTTTTAGATTTATTAGATGAAAATTTACAAATACTCGTCGAACATGAGGAGTATGAGATGTGCGCGCTAGCAGTTAAACTCAAAGATAAAATAAATAAGAAAAATGAAAAAGTTACTAAAAAAGTTGGATTGGTGGTTTGATATCTATATTGTATGGTTTCTATACAATGGTAACAAAACCAGCAGATATTATGAGTATTTAGAAAAAAAGTGGAAAATTAAAAATTAAGTTATGGCGCCAAAAAAAGTAGAAGGAGAGTTTCATATTGGAAATGGTTCTCATTTAATAGTAAAGAGTAGTACTATTGTTGAAATGCATGACCAATTAAAATTGATGACAGCTAATACAAAAAGTATTACATTGGATATTGCAATAAAAGCTGATTTTGGAAGTATACCACCAGAATACCACCAATTATTTATGCAAATGATGTCGGTTAGATATGGTGGAATTGTAAACATTTGGGATAATACTCAACCATTTGCAAAGCCGGAAGCCAAAAAGAAAAAATGGTATCAATTTTGGAAAATTTAAAAATAAGTTATATGAAAGAAGAAACAGCAAGAGAACATTGTGAAAGGGTATACCCTGAAATGATGGAAGAGTTCAAAAAGATTCAAGCTGAAATGTATGAAACTTTTTGTAAAAAACAAAGAAATTACGGACCTGGTAATATTTCCGTAGGAACTTCACTACAATCGAAAGAGGATGTTAAATTATCACTTACAGGTCTTTGGTTTAGAATCAATGATAAGGTTCAAAGATTGAAGCAATTGGTGGTATTAGGGCAGCCCGATGAAGTAGGAGAATCAGTACAAGATACATATGAAGATTTATCAGTATATGGGATTATTGCTCAATTAGTAAGTAGAGGAAAATGGGCAAAATAAACCTCAAAAATATTTGGCAATAACGAAAAATAGTTGTATATTTGTTATAACAAAAGCCAAAAAGTTTATATTTAGATATAGGAATATTGCAATATAAACCTCAACTTTAAACACAAATTTTTAAACCTTAAAACAAAAAGCAAAATGGACATTTCATTAGCATTAAAGAGATTTAGCTCTTTACAAAACAACACAAAAAAGACTGACTCAATCTGGAAGCCAGCAAACGGAAAATCTCAAATCCGTTTAGTACCTTACAAATTCAATAAGGATATTCCTTTTATCGAATTGTATTTTCACTACAACATCAACAACAAAACTTATTTGAGTCCTATCTCATTTGGTAGACCTGACCCAATCGTAGAGTTTGCAGAAAAACTTAAACGAACAGGTGATACTGATGATTGGAAAGCAGGTAAGAAAATGGAGCCAAAATTAAGAACATTCGCACCAGTTATCGTAAGAGGTAAAGAAAACGAAGGTGTTAAGTTTTGGGGATTTGGTAAGACTGTTTATCAGGATATTTTAGGTTACATCGCTGACCCTGATTACGGAGATATTACTGACCCATTAAATGGTAGAGATATTGTATTAGATGTACAATCAGCTGAGGAATCGGGTACATCTTATCCAACAACTACGATTAGAGTTAAACCAGCAACAAGTAAATTGCATGAAGACCCTGCAACTATCCAAAACTTATTGGAGAATCAAAAAGAAATTACTGAATTATATTCGGAATTATCTTACGCAGAGTTAAAAACAATTTTAGAAAATTGGTTAAACCCATCGGCTAGTTCAACTGGAGATGATGATATCATTGATGAATTAGAAGCACCAAAGCAACCTGTATCATCTACACCGAGAGTGGCAACACCACAACCATCGGCTGATTTAGGTGGAACAACTGAAGTTGGTGATTTGCCTTGGGAAACAGCAGCACCAGCAGCAGCTCCTAAAGCAAAAGATGATGTAGCATCGGCATTCGATGATTTATTTAACAACTAATTAAAAAAGTTACAATGGCAAAAAGAGAAGAAGATTTAGCAAGTATTCTTGCTGACTCTCTCAACAAACAAAATAAGGATGGTAAGATTGCTTACTTTCTAACTGATGAGGGTGGAGATGCCCCTACCAATGTAAAGGATTGGGTATCTACCGGAAACGCAATGTTAGATGTAGCAATTTCAAATCGCCCTTATGGTGGATTGCCAGTTGGACGTATTACTGAGATTACGGGTTTAGAGCAAAGTGGAAAATCTTTGCTCTCCGCCCATCTCCTTGCTGAAACACAACGAAAGGGTGGTGTTGCAGTATTGATTGATACCGAAACCGCAGTTAGTAGAGAGTTTTTGGAAGCAATTGGGGTAGATATCTCAAAACTCCTATATGTTTCAGTTGATACCGTTGAAGGTATCTTTGAAGCATGTGAAACAATTATTGAGAAAGTAAGAACAGGTGATAAGAATCGTTTAGTTACGATTGTAGTGGATTCAGTAGCAGCAGCATCAACACATAAGGAGTTAGAAGCCGATTATGGTAAAGATGGTTACGCAACTGATAAAGCAATTATCATTTCAAAAGCAATGAGAAAGATTACCAATATGATTGGTAGACAATCAATCGCTTTAGTATTCACAAATCAATTAAGACAAAAGATGAACGCAATGTTTGGTGACCCGTGGACAACATCGGGTGGTAAAGCACTTGCATTCCATGCTTCAGTTAGATTGAGATTAAAGAATATGGGACAACTTAAAGCCGGTGATAGAATCGTTGGTATTAAAGTTAGAACGCAGGTTATTAAAAATCGTATGGGACCACCATTACGACACGCAGATTTCGATATCTTCTTTGATAGAGGTATTGACAATTTCGGTGGATGGTTAGCAGTTATGAAAGATGCTAAACTTTTAAAGCAAGCAGGAGCTTGGTACGAATATACGGATATAGATACAGGTGAGATTATGAAATTCCAATCTAAAGACTTTGCAAAGTTATTAGAGAATGAAGAATTAAAAGACCAAATCTATCGTAGGATTTGTGAAGCAACAATATTATTATACAAAAATTCGGCAACGGATGAAGTTGAACTAACAACGGACGAGGCAAATGAGTCAGATTAATAAAAAGTATTTAGATATACTAAAACAAATAGATGAAGAACATAAAGGTTTCGGTGACTTACATCGTAATTCAAAAACCTTAGTAATTGATGGTCTTAATACCTTCATTCGTTCTTGGTCAACCGCACCAAATCTTAATGAAAATGGTGACCATATTGGAGGCATAGTCGGTACTTTAAAAAGTATCGGCTTTGCAATCCGAACTCTTAACCCAACGAGAGTTGTAGTTGTATTCGATGGTAAAGGCGGTTCAAACAGCAGAAAAGAAATATATTCGGGTTACAAATCCGAAAGAGGTAAGAACAAAATCAAAATGAGATTGAATCGTGCCGCTTCCGTTGAGATGAATCCAGAGGAAGAAAGCGCATCTATGAAACGTCAAATGACTGGATTAGGTGAGTTACTTTCAGCTCTACCTGTTACCATTATGATTTATGATGGAATCGAAGCCGATGATGTTATGGCATATATTGCTACTCAATTAAAACAAGAGAATGAGAAGGTTATTATAATGAGTACCGATAAGGACTTCTTACAATTGGTAAACAAAGATGTGAGTGTATATTCGCCATCTAAAAAGAAAGTTTACAATATTGATGAGGTTAAAGAAGAATTTGGTATCCATCCACATAACTTTATCAATTTCAGAATGATTGATGGTGATAAATCCGATAATGTAGAAGGTATTCCAGGTTTAGGATTAAAAACAATCATTAAATCTTTTCCATTATTAACGGATGAGGAAACGCACACAACTGAATCTATGTTGGAATTTATCAAACAACAACCAAAGAAAACAAAAGCTCACGAATTATTTGAAAATAATTTGGCAATCTTAGAAAGAAATCGTAAATTGATGCAATTATCGGAGCCTGAGTTTAGTGGTAATCTTAGAATGAAGATTATTGATAGATTTGAAGAGCCAGTACCTAAATTCGATAAGCAAGGGTTTTTAAAAGTAGGATTGAAAACACATATATTGGATTCGTTTCCAAATGTATTAGATTGGTTACAATCTACTTTTTCTCACATAGCTAAATTTTAAAATATGGATAAGAAAATTGAATTAAAAGTAACGGATGAATTGACAGGATTAAATGTTAAAGCAACAATTGATTATGAAGGACATTTATCTATGTTGAAAACACATAGTATATCATTAGTTGATGATGTATTAAAACAATTGGTAATTGAATTGGAATCAGAAATTAAAAAAAATAAAAAATAAAGTTATGGCACAAGACAAATTAGCAAAACCATTAGGAGATAGAGTTCTTCTAAGTGAAATTGAAGTAAAAGAACAAACTGTTGGTGGAATTATCATTCCAGATTCGGTTAAACAAGAAGATATTACTAGAGCAATCGTAGAATCGGTAGGACCTGGTATTTACACACAAAGTGGAACATTGATTCCAATGAATGTAGAAGTAGGTGATGAAGTAATTATTCCACCATACCATCAGGGGCAAGAAATCAAATTAGGTGGTAAAAAATATACATTATTAAGAGAATCGGAAATCTTAATGATAATTAAATAACAATCAATTAAAACATGGACAAAAAGTATGAAGTGTATTAAAGTAATCAAACAATCAAAATCTTACGAATTAGGTGAAATTCGTAGAGTAGAAAATTCGGAAGCAGATGTTAAAGTGAGTACGGGTTATTGGGCATTTTGTCCTAAATCAGAATGGAAAGCAGTAACTAGAAAACCAAAAGCCGACCAAGCTACCGACCAAGTTACCGACCAAGTAAAAGTATTATCAAAGAAACAATTGAAAAAGCAAAAAACCGATAAATAATGGAAGCAATAGATACGTTAGTAAAATATGGACAATCGTATCAATCTAAAGTTGTTGCTTCTCTTATAACGGATGTTAAGTTTCTTGAACAGGTAACTGAAATCACTAAACCAGCATTTTTTGAATCACAAGCAAACCAATGGATTGTAGATGAAGTACAAAGTTACTTCAACGAATTCCGTGCAGTTCCTACAATGGAAGTGTTCAAAATTAAAGTTGGAGAAGTTGAAGATAAAGCTCTAAAACAAACTGTAATTGAACAATTAAAAAATGTTTATACACAAGTTGGAGCAGATGATTTACCATATGTTAAGAAAGAATATCTTAAATTTGCAAAAAATCAAAAAGTTAAAGATGCACTTTTAAAATCAGTAGATTTATTAAAAGCAGGTAATTACGATAAAATCATAGATACAATGATGGCTGCATCTAAAGTAGGTGTAGAATCGGATTTGGGTTTAGATTATATTGAAAACTTTGAATCTATTTTAGAAGATGTAAAAAGAGATTCATGTTCTACCGGATGGCCGGTAATAGATGAATTAATGGATGGTGGATTAGGACCCGGTGAATTAGGAGTGGTGATGGCACCATCCGGAATCGGTAAAAGTTGGTTCTTATCCAAAATTGCATGTGCAGCTTTACAAAATGGTTTAGATGTTTTACATTATACTTTGGAACTATCCGAAAGTTATGTAGGACAAAGATATACTACAATTCTTACAAACATTGGTACGGCTGACCAAAAGATGAGAAAAGATGAAATCATTCGTAGAATTAAGCAAGTGCCAGGTAGAGTTCGTATCAAATACTATCCACCACAATTCGCATCAGCCAAAACAATTGCAGCACACGTTGAAAAGGTAAGACAGATTGGATTCAATCCAAAACTTATTATTATAGATTACGCTGATTTGTTAAAGAGTGGTAATGGTGGTAGAGATGGATTATATGCTGAGTTAGGTGGTATCTATGAAGAGTTGAGAGGATTAAGTGGTGAAACCCAAATACCTGTTTGGACAGCAACTCAAACTAATAGAGCAGCAATTGACCACGAGGTTATCCAAGCTGATTCGGTTGGGGATTCTTATAAGAAAGTACAAACTGCAGATTTCATTATGAGTGTAAGTAGAAAAACAAAGGATAAGTTATCAAACACAGGTCGTATTCATATTGTTAAAAATAGATTTGGACCTGATGGAATGACTTTCCCAGCAAAAATTGATACTTTCTCAGGTGTAATGGATGTATTTGCAGCAACTTCAATTGATGGAATGGCTTCTACAAAAGATAGCAAAAACGGCGAAGGTTTGGAGAAAAAATTATTACATAAAAAGTATGTTGAGAATATGGGGTAAGTGACAAAAAGTCATATAAAATTTTCTAAAGAAAAAGAAAAATTTATAAAAGGATAACATAGTTATACTTACACTCAACATTAAAACGAAAAAAAAACAATGAGCAAATTATTTACGGAAAGAGTTCCATTTAAACCATTCGAATATCCGGATTATTATAACGAAGGATGGTTGAAACAAATGCAGGCATTTTGGTTACATACCGAAATACCAATGCAAGGGGATGTAAAGGATTGGAATGAAAATCTATCGGAATCGGAAAAACATTTAGTTGGAAATATTCTTTTAGGATTTGCTCAAACTGAATGTGCCGTATCTGATTATTGGACAGGTATGGTTACTAAATGGTTTCCAAAGCATGAGATTAGACAGATGGCAATGGCATTCGGTTCACAAGAAACAATCCATTCAGTTGCATATTCTTATTTAAACGAAACATTGGGATTGGATGACTTCGCAGGTTTCTTACATGATGAAGTTATGAAAGAAAGATTCGAATTGCTTACCAATACAACTGCCGATTGGACTCCAAAAGATTTGGATACAAATCATAAAGCAAGAGTTGAAGTAGCTCGTTCATTAGCAATCTTTTCAGCATTTGCCGAAGGAGTTGCATTATACTCTTCATTTGCAGTTCTTTATAGTTTCCAAATGAGAAATTTATTGAAAGGAATTGGACAACAAATGAAATGGAGTGTTAGAGATGAATCTCTACATTCAAAAATGGGTTGTCAATTATTTAGACATATGTGTGAAGAGTTTCCTGAATTGTTAGAAGAAGCAAAAGCTGATATCTACAAAGCAGCAGAAATCATTAGAGATTTGGAACACAAATTCATTGATAAAATTTTTGAAAGAGGTGATTTGGATAATCTTAAAGCAGATGACCTAAAAGAATTCATTACAAAAAGAATTAATGAGAAGTTAGCAGAGTTGGGTTACAATCCAATACCAGGAGGAGATGATTACTTTAACTTTGATGAAGAAAAAGCATCTCAATTGGATTGGTTCTATCATCTTACAGGAGGAGTTACACACACCGATTTCTTCGCAATGAGACCAACGGATTATTCAAAAGCAGGAGAAGGTGAAAATTGGGATGATATATTTTAAAAAATAATTTATGAAGAATTTTGGAGAAGAATACGGATGGGAAGTAGATGTAGATTTCCCTTCGTGGGGAAATAATGAGATATATGTAAAAACTATATCTAAAACATATCTACAAGCTGGCGAAAAGCCAAAGGATGCATATTGGAGAGTTGCTACGGCAGTTGCTAAAAGATTGGATAAACCACAATTGGCAACAAAATTCTTTGATTACATTTGGAAGGGATGGTTGTGTTTAGCAACGCCTGTATTATCTAACACAGGTACTGATAGAGGTTTACCAATCTCTTGCTTCGGTATTGATGTGGGTGATAGTGTTTATGAAATTGGTTCAAAGAATTTGGAACTAATGTTATTAGCAAAGCATGGTGGTGGTGTTGGTATTGGAATCAATATGATACGACCTGCAGGTTCTAAAATCACCGGCAACGGAACAAGCGATGGTATTGTACCATTTGCTAAAATCTACGATTCTACGATACTTGCAACGAATCAGGGAAGTGTCCGTAGGGGAGCAGCATCGGTAAACATTAAAATCGAACACAAAGATTTTGAAGATTTCTTAGAGATTAGAGAACCAAAAGGTGATGTGAATAGACAATCACTTAACTTACATCAATGTGTTGTAGTTAGTGATAGATTTATGAAAAAAGTTGAAGAAGGTGATTCGGAAGCTAGACGTAAATGGGGTAAATTACTTCAAAAACGTAAAGCAACTGGCGAACCTTATATTATGTACAAAGGAAATGTAAACAAAGCAAACCCTGAAATGTACAAAAAGAATGGATTGAAAGTTCATATGACTAACATTTGTTCAGAAATCGTTTTACATACGGATGAACAACATTCATTTGTTTGTTGTTTAAGTTCTTTAAACTTAGCAAAATACGATGAGTGGAAAGATACCGATTTAGTATACACAGCGACTGTATTTTTAGATGGTGTATTAGAAGAGTTTATTCAAAGAGCTAAGAATATGAAAGGATTTGAGAATTCAGTTCGTTCAGCAGAAAGAGGTAGAGCATTAGGTTTAGGTGTATTGGGTTGGCACACATACTTACAACAAAAAGGATTACCATTTGAAGGATTGCAAGCTCAATTTGAAACTCGTAAGATTTTCTCTGGTTTAAAGATTGAATCTGAAAGAGCAAGTAGAGATTTGGCATCGGAGTATGGTGAACCTCTATGGTGTAAAGAAAGTGGTATGAGAAACACTCACCTAAGAGCAGTAGCACCTACGGTATCAAACTCTAAGTTGAGTGGTAACGTAAGTAGTGGTATTGAACCTTGGGCAGCTAATGTATTTACCGAACAAACATCAAAAGGAACTTTTATCAGAAAGAATCCTGAATTAGAAAGAGTATTTAAGAAAATTGGTAAAAACACTAAAGAAGTATGGGACAAAATTCTTGCAGATGGTGGTTCGGTGCAAGACTTGGATTTCTTAGATGAATGGTGTTTCTTAGATAATAAATTAGTTGAATGCAACGAAGTAACCGAAGAATCTCACAAAGGTAGATGTAATTCAGTTAAAGATGTATTCAAAACATTTAAAGAAATTAACCAATTAGATTTAGTAAGACAAGCTGGTGTTAGACAACAATATATTGACCAAGCAGTTTCATTGAATTTAGCATTCCCTGCAACGGCTGACCCTAAATGGATTAATCAGGTTCACTTAGAAGCTTGGAAGCAAGGAGTAAAAACTTTATATTATATGAGAACCGAATCAGTACTAAGAGGAGATATTGCAGCTCAGGCTATGAATCCCGATTGTGTAAGTTGTGAAGGTTAAACAATTAAAAATCAATACTATGAGTGAGAAAAAATTAGACAAAGGAAAAGTAGCAAAAAAATTACATCAATTGCAAAAGAAACTTAATAGGGTTGAGGAAAACGAAAGTTGGTTAAGTAGAAAAATAAAACAAGTCAGAGAACATAAACTGATTCAAAAATTAAGAGGAAAAAATAAAATAAAATAATATGGTAACTTTAAAGAAATTTTCGGCAGCATGGTGTGGACCATGTAGAGCATTGGCTCCAGTTATTAACGAAGTAAAAACTCAATTCTCAAATGTAGTATTTGAAGAATATGATGTGGATACCGCTTACGATGAAGCAACTAAATATGGTATCCGTTCAGTACCAACAATCATAATTGAAAAGAATGGCGTAGAAGTGGATAGATTCACCGGCGCATCTTCTAAATTAACTTATGTAAATGCATTGAATGAACATTTAAAGTAAAATAAATTTGTGATTATCAAAAAAATAGGTTATATTAGACGTATGTTAAGAGGCGAAGCGCATCCAATGCACAAATTAACTGAGGAGCAGATAATGCAAATCAGAGAACTATACCGAATCGGTCATAGGAACATCAATGTAATTGCTAGAAACTACAAAGTTTCGCCTGCTAACATTAAAAAAATAGTTACTAACCAAACATGGACACATATGTTAAAGTGGCCATACGAAAAAGTTTAAGTTATGTCAAACGAAGAAATTATTGAAGAGCTTTTAGTAGAAGCTTCTGCTTATGGATTACGATTTGAAGTTTTAGCTACTGCACGACAGATATTAGAAGAAAATCCAAAAATGGATAGAGTAGATGCTTACCAAGAAGCATACGATGAGTGGATAAAATAATCAAATGAAAGAAATTAATAAGTTATATTGTGATACCAGTAAATTGGTAATCCGACCTGTAAATAAAAACATAGCAAAGGATATTATAGTAAACAACCATTACAGTGGTATTTGGACTAAAGTATCCTATGCTTTGGGTTTATTTCACGTTTCACAAGATGCTCATCAATTTTTTAGTGGAGTTAATGAAAAACTTATCGGAGTTGCCTGTTATGGTGACCCGGTCGGTAGACACTCCGGTGCATCAATATCCGAACTATTAGATAGAACTGAAGTATTAGAATTGACACGATTATTCGTATTCGATGGATATGGTAGTAATATCGAAAGCTGGTTTGTTGGTAAAACATTCGAATGGTTACGAGAAAACGCATCACACATCAAAGCATTAGTATCTTATTCTGACCCAAAAGCAGGTCATTTAGGAACTGTGTATCAAGCAACCAATTGGATATATCAGGGAAATAGAATTAGACCAAATGATAGTTGGAGTTTTAAATGGAGTGAGGATGATGAATGGCATCATAGTAGAACATCATTTGTAAGATATGGTACTAATGACCCAAAGGCAATTCAAACAATGGTATCAATGCCATTTTGGATTAAAAAAGAACCAAGAAAACATAGATACGTTTACATACTACTAAGTGGTAGAGAACGAAAGAAGTTATTAAAATCGTTAAAATATCCATCATTACCATATCCAAAAGCAAAAGAGGAATTTATTGAAGAAATACATAAATTAGAACCAATTGAAAGAAGTTAATAAGTTATATTGTGATACGAGTAAAGTATCAATAAGAGAAATCAATAGTAATGTAGCCAAAGAGATTATTGTTAAAAAACACTATACTCACGCTTGGACTGCTTGTAGATATGCATTAGGTATATTCTATAAAACTGATAGTGAGAATGTAATTGGAGATGATGAAATTCTAATTGGATGTATGGTTTATGGATTTCCCGTAGGAGCCAGAGCATCAACATCAGTTTGCGAAGGACTTACCAAAGATAACATTTTGGAATTAACTCGTTTATATTGTGATGATGGATATGGTTCTAATATTGAATCATACGCATTAGGACAATCTTTCAAATGGTTTAGAGAAAACGATAAGAATATTAAAGTACTTATTTCTTATGCAGATAACGGACAAGAACATTTGGGTGGAATCTATCAGGCAACTAATTGGATTTATCAAGGTTTAAATACTGATATTGCACTGATGCCAAACTATGGTATTTCCCTATCAAATGACCCGTATAAATGGATTCATAGTAGGACTGTGTTTACCAAATGGGGTAGTGGTAATTTAGAGCATCTTCGTAGAGAAATTGGTAAAGATGGTTACAAAGAATTTTGGAGAAGGGAAGAACCACCAAAGCATAGATACATACAAATTATAGGCGCAGATAAGAAGGATAAAAAGGATTTAATTAAACGATTAAAGCATGAAGTTAGACCTTATCCTAAAAATGCCAGAGAATATAATAAGGGTGTTCAGCACCACACTACAATCGAACCTGATTCAGAAATATCGGTAAAGTTTTGGTAAATCCAATAATTTTTCGTATATTTGGAATATAAGTACATAAAGAGTTAATATGAAGTTTTGGGATACACAAATAGATAGTTACGATAAAAAAGTTTTAATAGTTCCGAATTATACGCATTTCGGCGAAGGTAAAAATATAAACGCAGATTCATTCGTATTAGTAATGAAATCTTTTTTAGATAATACCGATTATAATAATTTACAATTTATAATTCCATATCCAAATGGTAATATGCCAACGGATTTTATGAAATATAAAAATGTAAAACTTATCAATATGGGTAATGTTAGTACATTTCCACCTTTGATGAGAATTCAATTTCCAGATTCAGCTTTTAAAAAGATATTTTCGGAAGAAGGTATTGATATCATTTGGTCACATTTACCCGAATGGACTAATCAATTACTAATTGTTAGAAGATATAATACCGTAACTCAACCTGTGTTGGGGTATTGCCATTGGTGGGAAATACCTGAAAATGGAGCATATAATCATAATTCATTTTGGAATAATGTACAAGGTATGTTAAAAATGAAAGTATGTGGTGTAAACTCACAATGGGTTAAAGATTTAGTTCTTAAAAGAGCATCTCAATTTTTAAATAAAGAGACGTTGGATAAATTAGAACAAATAATTCAACCTTGGTATTTAGGATGTGATGAATGGGTAGAAGGAAAGCCTAAACCAAAAACAATATTATTTAATCATAGAGCAGATGGATATACTGGCGCTGAGTGGTTTTTTGAAGAGATGGATAAATTGTGGGAACAAAGACAAGATTTTAAAGTTTTAACATCCATAGCTAGTGTTAGCAAACCATACGCTGAATCTATAAGACATCCTAATAGGGAACATTATAAAAATAATGTAGGTAGCGCTGATATTGGTGTTGGTTGTTTTACAAAATATTCAGCATGGAGTATGAGTACTACCGATGGTTTGAGTATGAATGTTCCATACATTTTACCAAAAGGATTGTGTTATGAAGAAATGGTTGGTGAGGATTATCCATTACTTTATAGTGGTAAAAAAGAATTTATGAAGTTATTGGTAGATTATTTGGATGGAAAAATAGAAAGACCTAATACAAAAGAAATAGCTGAGAAGTTGTATTGGAAACATAGTTTAGAAAATTGGAAAATTATATAATATGAAATTTTGGGATACAGGCGAACAAACCAATACGGAGCAGTTCGATTACGAAGTAATGAAAAAGAAGTTCATCGAAAACTTAGATTATCTAAGAACGATGTCAGTTGAAGAACAAACACTTTATAAAAAGTGGATGGAATGGAATGAAGATTTGGCAGGTAATATGAAAAAATTGCCAGTTTTACAATCTCATTACGATTCATTATGGAAGCCAACTGATATAATGAACAAAGAATTAACAATCGCTGAACTTGAAGCAATTGACCCGTATGTGGAAATCGTAGATGATGACCCCAAACAATCTACTCGTTGGACTGAGATTCGTAGATTAATCCATACAATGGAGTTTCAGGCTAATCCAGGTCGTAATGTAAAATGCTATGTAAAAGATAGAACAACCGGTAAGATATTAGGACAAATTTGTTTAGGTTCTGATATTACATCATTGGGAGTTAGAGATGCATATATTGGATGGCAGAAAGAAGATAAATTTCAAAATGGTAAATTGAATTGTACTACAATTGCAACTACTATTGTATCAACGCAACCATTTGGATATAACTTTTTAGGTGGTAAGTTAATTGCAGCATTAGCAACTTGTCCTGAGATTAGAGATTATTGGAAAAAGAAATATGATAATCCATTAGTTGGGGTTGGAACTACATCTTTATATGGCGTACATTCTCAATACAATGGTATTCCTCATTTCAAAACATTGGGAGAATCTAAAGGTAAGATTTCTACAAAGCCAGATGATAAGGTATATGACCCATGGCATCAATGGTTAAAAGAAAATCGTTCAGAATGGTATAAGCAGCATATTATGGATGAGAGAGAACGTAATGGTGCTAATATGGGGTATGATAGAAACGGACCTGTAAGTGGTATCAAACAAAAGATTATTCAGGCAATCTTCAAAGAGTTGGGTATCAAAGGTAACGCTTATGACCACGGATTCCAAAGAGGTGTATACTTTGCACAAATGTATGAGAATGGTAATGAGTTCCTTTGTTCTAAAATTGAAGAGAAGGATTTAGTTCTTAAAGAAAAATTTGCTAAAGGAAATGAATACACTATTAAATGGTGGAAAGATAAAGCAATCAAAAGATATACCACATTATATAATGATGGTAGAATTAAACCTGAAGTTCTATTTTATGTAAACGCAATAGGAATGACGTGGGAGCAGATGAAAGACAATTATTTAAAAGAAGTAGGACGATAGAATATGTATCAAAACATTTATTACGAAAGACAGAAGAATCTCATACATTTATGGGATGATAAGAGTGGGTATCAAACAATGCCATACCGAAAGTATGCTTATAAGAAAGACCCACACGGACAATATCAATCTATGTATGGTGATAGATTAACAAAAGTTGGTAAGTGGGAAAAGGAAGAAGCTGATGATTTATTTGAATCAGATATCCCAGAAACAACGAGAGTATTGGTAGATATTTACGATAACGATTTACCATCGAAAGGACATAGAGTAATGACTTTCGATATTGAGGTAGAAATGATTACAGGTCTACCATCTACACGAGAAGCTCAAAATGAAATTACAGCAATTGCATCACATGATGGTGCTACAAAACTATACGATGTATTTGTATTAGATAAACAAAGAAAAATTAAAAACAATGCCACAAACTTTAACAAAGATGGGAGAGAAGTTACTGTCCACATTTTTGATAACGAAAAAAATCTCTTACTTGCATTTCTTAATTACTACGAAGAAATTAACCCGACTATTTTAACAGGTTGGAATATAGATTTCTTTGATATTCCATATTTGTATAATAGATTAAAAAATGTATGTGGTGAAGGTAATGCACGTAGATTATCGCCAATAGGTCAGACATTCTATTCTCCATATAGAGAGAAATGGAGTATTGGAGGTGTTAGTATTTTGGATTATATCAATCTATACAAAACATATACCTACACATTGGAGGCATCTTATACATTGAACTATATCGCTACAAAAGAATTAGGTAGAGGTAAGATTGAATATGAAGGAAATTTGGATGATTTGTTTGAAAATGATTTGGAAAAGTTTATTGAGTATAACATTGTCGATGTGGACTTAGTTGTAGCAATGGATGAAAAATTACAATTCATTGAATTATGTAGAGCGGTTTGTCATTCGGGATTCGTTCCGTATGAGGATTACATCTACTCATCAAAGTGGTTAGAAGGAGCTTGTTTAGCATATCTTAAAACTAAAGGATTGGTAGCAACCAATAAACCAAAGGATAGAAAGGAAAGAATGCAAGCATTGAAAGATAATAATCAGGAGAAGTTTATTGGAGCATATGTTAAAGAACCCATCGTTGGTAAGTACGATTGGATTTACGATTTGGACTTAACATCACTATATCCATCAATTATTATGACTCTAAATATCAGCCCCGAAACAAAGATTGGTAAGATTGAGAATTGGGATGCAGAAGCCAATATCAAAGGATTAGATACGACATATAAGTTAATAGGTAAGGATGGTGATGAATACGAATATACGACTCAGGAACTGAAGGAAGTTATTAAAGATAGTAATTTAGGTGTTGCGGCAAATGGAGTTCTTTATAATCAAGATAAACCCGGTCTAATCGCAGATATTCTTAACACTTGGTTTGATAAACGTGTGGAATTCAGAAAGTTAGAGAAAAAATATGGTGAAGCAGGTGATACTGAAAAATATGAATTCTACGCTAAACGTCAGTTAGTACAAAAGATTCTTTTGAACTCAATGTATGGTGTGTTAGGGTTGCCGGCATTCCGATTCTATGATGTGGATAACGCTGAGGCAGTAACACTAACGGGTCAGACGGTAATTAAGAAAACTGCTGAAATGGCTAATATCAAATATTGGAAAGAATTGGGTACAAAGGATGATTACAATGTGTATATTGATACGGATTCCATTTATATGATGGCAGAACCATTGGTAAAACATAGATACCCAGAATATAAAGAGTTTGATGAAAAGAGAATGGCGCAAGAAGTAAATACAATCGCTGAAGAAACTCAAACATTCTTAAATTCATTTTACGATATCTTAGCAGAAAGATTCTTCTTTATTCCAAAAGATAAACATAGATTTGAGATTAAAAAGGAATACATCAGTAAAGCAGGATTTTGGGTAGCAAAGAAACGATATGCACAATGGATGATTTTGAAAAATGGAATTCCTTGTGATAAGTTAGATGTAAAAGGATTGGATGTAGTTCGTTCTTCATTTCCTAAAGCATTTCAGGATTATATGTCCGGAATGTTAAAGGATATTCTTATGGGTAAAGATAATGATTATGTTGATACAAAGTTATTAGATTTCAAAAAGAGTATGATTAATCTACCAGTTAATAAAATAGCAAAAGGTGGAGCAATTAAGGAATTAAGTAAATATGATAATGGTAGTTGGAAAGTTGGACAGGCAGTTGGTTCATTTGAGAAAGGAACTCCGGCGCACGTTAAAGCTGGTATCACTTACAACCGATTATTAAAATATTTTAATTGTCCTTATAAGCACGAACCAATTAGAGATGGTGATAAAGTTAAATGGGTATATCTAAAAAATAATCCATTAGGTTTGGAAACAATCGCATTTAAAGATTACAACGACCCATCCGAAATATTAGAGTTTGTTGAAAATTATGTAGATAGAGATATGATTTTCAAAGCAGAATTAGAAAATAAAATTGATGATTTCTATACTGCATTGAAATGGGATAAGGTAACAACTGAAACAAAAACAGCTAAAAAATTCTTCGCATTTTAATATGAATAGTTTAAAATTTTGGAATATTGATGGATACGATATAGCCAGTTATAAGTGGTTATTAGAAGAAAGAGCCGATAAAGAAATTTTGGGGAATGGTTCGGATAGTGGTAATTGCTACTATGCATTCAATGAATTAGGATTTAGAGGAGATTCTCCCAAAAAACGAGGTATAAAGTTTATGTCAGTAGGGTGTGAACATACCGAAGGTATAAATGTACATAATCATCAAACTTGGCCACATTTGGTATCGAGAATGATTCCAAACGGAGTTGATTTGAATTTGGGTATAAGTGGTAGAAGCAATGATTATATAGCTAGAAGTATATTAACTTGGACTGATTATTTCAAACCGGCATTAGTATTAATAATGTACACTTATCCACATAGACGAGAATACTATTTAGAAAATGGAAATGTAGAACCATACGCACCCAAACCCTGGGGATATTTTGATGAAGAAATGGAAGGTAGACAAATGTGGAGTAATTTAACATATGTTGCCAACAAAGAAGAAAACTTAATGAATTGGTATAAAAACCATTTATTGATTTCAAATTATTTAAAAGCAAAAGATATTCCATTTATTTGGAATGGTACATTTTTACAAACGGATTATAAAGATGAATATAGATTCGATGGTGAATATCCATACTTTGAAGATGTAAATAAGCACGCAACGGACTATCAAAATGAAATATACGCTAAAAAATTATTCAATCATATGAAAGAAAATTTTGAAATGTAAAAAACTTTTCGTATATTTGATAAAATAACAATAAATTAAAATTTAAAAACAAACAGTATGAACAAGAACAATCTATTAAGATTTATTCAAAAGTATTCGTTAGGTGGACTAATCGAATCAGTAGCATGGAACGCAGAAGGAAACAAACTATCAGTTCGTTTTATTTCAGATGACAAAACCCTATTGGGAGAAGTAGAATTTAATGCATTTACTTCAAAAGGATTTAATGTAGGCATTTATACAACATCATTATTGAAAAATATGATTGGTGTATTGGATAATGATATTGCATTAAAGGTAGATTTAGCAGGAGATAAGGCAGTATCATTGAAATTAAGTTCAGATGAAACTGAAACTTCTTATCAATTAGCAGATTTGGGTGTTATCCCACCGGTTCCAGATTTGAAACAATTGCCTGAATTTGGTATTGATATCGAGATGGCATCTAATATGATTGATAAGTTCATTAAAGCAAAAGGTGCATTGAGTGATATTGATACATTTACAATCTTTACTGAAGGTGGTGATTTGAAAATGGCTATTGGTTATTCATCAATCTCTACAAATAGAGTAACATTTACTTGCCAAAAGGGATTTGATGGTGAAATTAAACCAATCTCATTCTCAGCAAAATATCTTAAAGAAATCCTTACTGCAAATAAAGAAGCAACATCAGCTAAATTAAGTGTATCTACCGATGGGTTATCACACGTTGGTTTCCAAATTGATGACTTCGTTTGTAAGTATTATTTAGTAGAAATTTCAAACTAATACAATGGAAGAAATATTAGAAATTCCCCAACAAGATGCAGGTAGTGTTGATATAACTAAACCAACTCCAATTGTAGATGCAGAATGGTGTTTTCAATTTTTTGATAATGAGCCAGTTATTTTTGGTTGGCAAGATGAAGGAGCTGAACCAACACCATTAAGTTTCAAAATTGAACCAGCGGAAGGTGAAGGATTGACATTTAAACAAAACGGAATGCAATTTAGAATTTTCCCGAGACCAATTTCAGAAGAAACAAAAATTCAAAGACAAAAAGAAAAACAAAAATAATATGACATTCGATAATTTAATTGAAAATGTTTCCCAATGGGCAGCAGATAAAGATATCCTAAAGAAAGAAAATGCACCAAAGCAATTATTAAAAGTTTTGGAAGAGGTGGGTGAAACCGCTGGAGCATTATTGAAATCTAAAGATGAGGAAGTTAAAGATGGTATTGGCGATTCATTCGTAACACTTATCATTTTGGCTAAACAATTGGGGTTAGAACCTGCCGATTGTTTAGAGGCAGCTTGGAATGAAATTAAAGATAGAACAGGTAAAACTGTAAATGGAGTATTTGTAAAAAATTAATTATGAGTTTTTTCGCAAACGAAAATAGTAAAAAAGAGCATACATTGTGGGTGGAGAAATACCGCCCACAAGTTCTTACCGAATATGTAGGTAATGAGATGATTAAAGAAACTATTCAACAATATTTGGATAGTAACGATATTCCACATTTGTTGTTATACGGAAAAGCCGGTACGGGTAAAACCACACTTGCTAAGTTAATCGTAAATACAATCAAATGTGATTATATGATTATCAACGCATCGGATGAAAACAATGTGGATACTGTAAGAACAAAAGTTAAGAATTTCGCATCATCAGTTGGTTTCGCAGGTTTCAAAGTAATCATCTTAGATGAGTTTGATTATATGACTCCAAACGCCCAAGCGATTTTGAGAAACTTAATGGAAACATTCAGTAAACATTGTAGATTCATTTTGACGTGTAATTACATTGAGAAAATCATTGACCCGATTCAAAGTAGATGCCAATCATTTGCAATCACACCTCCGACTAAAAAGGATGTGGCAATGCAAGTAGCTAAGATATTAGATACTGAAAAGATTAAGTATGATTTAAAGAATGTGGCTGAGATAGTAAGTTCTTATTATCCAGATATTCGTAGAATCTTAAATACTTGCCAATTACAATCGGCTAAGGGTGAATTAAAAGTAGACCATGCAATTATGGTTGAATCGAATTTTCAAACTAAGTTAATAGAACTTCTTAAATCACCTGATGAAAAACGAAATGTATTTATGGCAATCAGACAAGCAGTTGCTGATAACCGATTAAATGATTATTCGGAAATGTATACAATGTTATACGATAAGGTAGATGAGTATGCAAGTGGAAATGTAGCAAATACAATTTTAACAATCGCAGAAGGATTATCAAAAGATGCTTTAGTGGTTGATAAGGAAATCGTATTTATGAGTACAATTATTCAAATTTTAAATATTATAAAATAATGGAACAAGGACAAGGACAAATCCCAATGAATTTTTCATTGAACGATGCAAGAGATATCAATTGTGAATGTGGTAATGGTGTATTTATGCCAGGTATGAAATTCAAAAAAGTATCTCGATTAATTACAGGTGGTGCAAAAGATTCAATCATTCCGATTGAAGTATTTTTATGTACACAATGTGGTAAAACATTACAAGAGTTATTACCTGAAGAATTAAGAGAGCAAAAAACAATCGTAGAATAATGGCAGCTAAAAAGTTATTTGACCATATAAATGCAATTACTTCCGAACAAGACCCAAAGTATTTTGATAAATTGTCAGAGGAAGATTTGAAATCATGGAGTAACTTTATGATTAATCGTTTTCTTTCTATGAAGCCCGAATGGGTAGAATTGGTTGCAACATTACTTCCATTGACTCAGACTCTACAACCAAAAGAAATGTATAAATTATACATTAGTGTTATTCCAAAAGGAAAGCATTATTTGAAATACATAAAAGGTAAAGGTGAAGAGAAATATGAAGATTTTCTTATAGAATTAATTAAGAAAGATTATCTATGTTCAGAAAGACAGGCATTGGATTATATAGAAGTATTATATGCTAGTAGAGAAGGTAGAGAGCATATGAAATACATTTGTGAAAAATATGCAATAGATAAGAAGCAAATCACCAAATTAAAATTAAAAATATAATGGATAAAAAATATCTGATAGCAAATGGGTGTTCTTTTACCGAAGGACATCAATTGCGTAATGAAGGTGCATGGCCTAAATTTTTAGGTGAAAAAATGAATTTAGAAGTTATAAATTTAGGAAAGGGTGGAAGTGGCAATGATACCATAACTTGGAGGACTATTGAATTTTGTGAAACAAATAAAGATATAGCTAAAAATGCATTATATGTAATCCAACTTACCGAATGTTTACGATATCAGGTATTTTATGATAATTTAACAGATGAACCAAGTGAATGGCATGTAACTCCATTATGTTTCCAAAGAAGTATGGATTCATATAAAGATGGTAATGGTGCTTCCAAATGGATTTACAAAAATAGAGATGAATTGTTTTTTATCTATAATAATATAACATTTGCTTTATATAAAACATTTCAAAATATTATATCATTAGTTTCTTATTTTGAGGCAAACAATTATCCATATATTATATTTGATGGAATTAATGACCACAAACCATTTAAACACGAAGGTTCTTATTATTTGAAGGAATCTAATTCTGATAATATAAATCCTGAATTTAAAATAAAAACATCATTAGATGCAATTGATGGAGATGATTATATTAGACATATTTTGCATCGAAATGAAGGATACATTATAAATGAAAAACTCATAGAAGGGATATTTAATAATCCGAATATATTCAAAAAAGAACCGGCATTATTAAAATATTTTATAAATAAAGGGTTATCCGATTATAATGATGATAGATACTATTTTAGAGGAAATCAGGGACATCCGAACATTGATGCATGTGAAGTATGGACTGATATTTTAAAAGAATATATTGAAGAAATGTTTGGTAAATCCAAATAATTTTCGTATATTTGTAATATGGCTAGAGTATCATTTTCACAATATAGTATGTGGAGCAGTTGCCCACATCAATATAAACTAAGTTACATAGATGATTTAAGAGAATCATCATCCAATATACATTCTGTATTTGGCTCTGCAATGCACGAAACATTGCAAGAATATTTAAGTAGATGCCTTCGTATCTCCAAATCACAAGCTGATAAGGGAATGGATACGAAGGCTTTCCTTAAAGAAAAGATGAGAGAGTTCTTTCTCAAAGAATCCAATGAAGGTAAAGACCCTATATGTTCTAAAGAAGAATTGGTAGAGTTTTTAGAAGATGGGAATCTCATTTTAGATTACTTTCAGAAATCCAAAAATTTTAACAATTTCTTTTCATTAAAGTATGATGAATTAGTTGCTATTGAGCAGCCGATAAATACTAAGATATCTGAGCATGTTAATTTTTTAGGATTCATAGATTTAATCACTCGTAGTAAATTCAATGGTAAGTATAAAATTATAGATTTTAAAACTTCAACTAGAGGATGGACTAAGTATCAGAAATCAGACCCAATTAAAAATACACAAATACTTTTATATAAGAAGTTTTATGCAGAGATGTTGAACATTTCTGAAGATATGATTGAAGTTGAATTCATTATATTAAAACGAAAAGTAGCTGAAGTAGAAGATTATACCATCCCACGTATCAGTAGACACGTGCCAGCAAGTGGTAAACCATCGGTTAATAAAGCTTGGAAAGGGTTTACTGAATTTGTGAATAGTGTATTTAATGAAGATGGTTCATATAGGACTGATGTAGAATATAGAAAAAATCCAACCAAACTTTGTGATTGGTGTGAGTTTTCTCAAAGGGGTTTATGTGATAAAAAAAATTAAAAACAAAATATATATTTAAAAAGAGTTATGGCTAAAAAGAAAATTCTGTTACTGTCCGATGACCTTCGAATGACGAGTGGTATCGCAAATGTTTCAAAGCAATTAGTATTAGGTACAGTCGATAAATACGATTGGGTTCAATTGGGAGCAGCAATAAAACACCCAGATGCCGGAAAGGTATTCGATTTAAATGAGGACATACGTACTAGAACAGGTATTGCAGATGCAAGTGTAAAGATTTATCCATCCGATGGATATGGTTCACCTGAAGCAATCCGTCAATTGTTAATGATTGAACAACCCGATGCAATCTTACACTTTACTGACCCGAGATATTGGATTTGGTTATATGAGATTGAGCATGAAATTCGCCAATCAGTTCCTTTATTCTTCTATCATATTTGGGATGATTTACCAGACCCAAAATACAATAGAAATTACTACGAAAGTTGTGATTGGATTGGAACTATTTCAAAACAAACTTATGGTATTACAAAAAGAGTTTGGAGTTGGGATAAGGAAAAACATTGGGAAAAACCTGCCGATTGGCAAGTAAGTTATGTACCACATGGTATCAATTCCGAATTATACAAACCAGTAGAAGTTCCAAAAGAATTTAAACAATCTATTTTTGGTGATAAGGAATATGAATTTGTTCTTTATTGGAATAATAGAAACATTCGTAGAAAACAACCAATTGATGCAATTCTTGCATTTGATAAATTTGTTGAAGCATTACCAAAAGATAAAAGAGATAAAGTATGTATGGTAATGCATACTGAACCTGTACAAGAACATGGTACTGATTTACCAACTACAATTGAACATTGTTGTTTGCCTGAAACAAATGTGATATTTGCACCAAACAAATATGGTGAAGAGCAATTGAACTATCTTTATAATTTAGCAGATGTTACAATCAATATTGCATCAAATGAAGGATTTGGATTAGCAACCGCAGAATCAGTAATGGCTGGAACTCCAATCATTGTAACTGTAACGGGTGGATTGCAAGACCAATGTGGATTTAGAGATAAAGGTACAGGCAAATTATTAACTGCCGAAGATTATGTAGAGATTGGTTCATTACATGATAAGCATAAAAAAGCAGGTGTAGTTTGGGGAGATTGGGTTAAACCTATTTGGCCAGTTCGTTCAACAACAGGTTCAGTTCCTACTCCATATATCTTTGATGATAGAGTTGATTTCGAAGATGTATCTCCATTGATTATGGATTGGTACAAAATGGGAAGAGAAGAAAGAAAAGCTGCCGGATTAAAGGGTAGAAAACATTTCTTGGGAGAAGGTAAATTAAGTAAAGAAGCAATGTGTGATGCATTAGTTGAGGGAATGGACGGGGCATTTACAAATTGGAAACCAAAACAAAAATTTAAATTAATAGAGTTATAGTATGAAACCAACATTAGTATTTCAAGCACCAGTAGCAACAAGAAGTGGATATGGTGACCACGCTAGAGATTTGTTGCATTCATTATATAAGTTGGATAGATTTGATATAAAAGTAATTAGCACTCGTTGGGGTAATACCCCAATGGATGCATTGAACTATGAGAATGAATTTCATAAGTGGGTAGTTGATAATATGATTCCACAAATCAATGAAAAGCCTGACATTTATATTCAAGTAACAGTTCCAAATGAGTTTCAACCATTGGGATTTTATAACATTGGAATAACTGCGGCAATTGAAACAACGCACTCTCCATTGGATTGGGTACATGGTTGTAATAGAATGGATTTAATAATTGTACCATCCGAACATTCTAAAAAGAGTTTAGTAGATTCAGTTTATAATGAAGCAGATAAGCAAACGGGTAGATTGATTGCACAACATAGAATCCAAAAACCAGTTGAGGTTTTATTCGAAGGATTTAATGAAAACTTTGGAACAGAATATGTTGCAAATGTAACTGAATTAGATTCAATCAAAGAAGATTTCGTATTCTTATTTGTAGGACATTGGTTAAGAGGTGATTTAGGTGAAGATAGAAAGAATGTGGGAATGATGATTAAAACATTCGCAATGGCTTTTAAAAATGAAAAGGTTAAGCCGGCATTGGTTCTAAAAACATCTTCGGCTGGATTTAGTGTGATTGATAGAGAAACTACAATTAAGAAAATTAGAGAAGTTTTGGGTAAAGAATATGGACAAGTTCCTGTTTATTTATTGCATGGTGATTTAAGTGAAGCTCAAATGAATGGATTATACGAACATCCAAAAGTAAAGGCTATGTTAAACTTTACAAAGGGTGAAGGATTTGGTAGACCATTGTTGGAATTCAGTTTAACAGGTAAGCCTGTAATTGTTTCTAATTGGAGTGGGCATTTGGATTTCTTAAAGAGTGGAGCAGTTTTATTAGAAGGTGAATTGAAACCGGTACACGAATCTGCAGCTGACCAATTCCTTTTAAAAGAAGCACAATGGTTCAATGTAAATATTTCTAAAGCAATGGCTTCTATTAAAGATGTTTATAAAAATTATGATAAATATAAAGTAGAATCATTCCAATTAGGAAAGCAAAATAAGCAAAACTTTAGTTTAGAAAAAATGACTAAATTGTTTGATGGTATTTTGAATCAGTATGGTATTTATAGTAAGATACAACCAAAGTTTCAACAACTACAATTACCTAAACTGAAAAGCTTAAATAAATAATGAGTAACTTCAATCCCTTATATCGAAAATTTATTGATGATAAAATGATAATTTCCCCTGCTAAAATGACTAGGGGGAATTTTTATCTTATAAAAGAGTACACATATGTTGATGGTACGAAGGGTAAATTTACAGAAACAACAGGCCCTATTGTGTATACTTTATTTGTATCACAAGCCAAAGATATCATTCATTGTGTAAAAGTATCAACTATCAACCCGGAAGTTATAAAGAAATTCTTTGGTAAATTTGTAAATGAAAAAACGGAATTATTACAAATGAGAGGCGGAGCTAAGGATTTTTATTCAAAGGTAGTTAGTAAAGTACCAATTGTAACAAATGATGCATATCGTACATATAATATAAGTGGATTGGGTAAAGTTTTAAAATTATCAATGGATGTAAATTCAATTACTCCAAGAACTATGAATGTAACGGGTATTGATAAACGTTCTCAACTAAAAGGTAGATAAAATGACATCAAAAGAATTTGTCCTTTGGTTAAAAGGATTTTCAGAAGGGGTACATGAATATAATATTACTCCAAAACAATGGGATATATTAAAAGATAAATTAGCAGAAGTAAAGGATGATGATACCAAATCATCACCATTTCCGTTTGGAACACCAAATACTACACCATTTGTAACATTGCCACATATTACACCAGGTCCATCAATAAATCCAAATAGACCATATGAGATTTATTGTGGAGATACGAATGGTACAAAATTAACAACAACACCTGGTACTACTGGATTTATTACAATTTCAAATCCAAATATAGCATCATTTGGTACAGGTAGTACGGGTATTTTAAATACATATAACCCATCAACATCAACGACATATGGATATCCAAGTGGTTCTGCATGGAGTTATACGAATAATACATATAGACCACCATATACGACAGGTGGTGAAGATGAAATAATAAAATCACACAACGAAGATTAATGAAAAAAGTATTGGTTACAGGTGGTGCGGGGTTTGTTGGATACGCTCTTTCATCCGAATTACTTAAAAGAGGATATGAAGTTCATGTAATTGATAATTTATCAATTGGTAATGAAGCAAAAATTTCTCCATATGTAAAGTTTTTGGGTGGAGATATTAGAGGAATGGATAACATCAAAGATACTCCATATGAATATATTTTTCATTTAGCAGCATTAAGTAGAATTCAACCATCATTTCAAAATCCAACACTAACATTTTCAGTTAATGTAGATGGTACAAAGCAAGTTGTTGAATATGCATATCACAATAAATCTAAATTAATTTATGCAGGTTCATCATCTCGCCATCATAATCCAATGTTATCACCATATGCTATGAGTAAACATATGGGAGAGGAATGGATAAAGATGTTTAAAGGCGTAT
>JACCDQ010691613.1_pt1 | contig 152818 bp, 147 predicted proteins | sample 7446031 | NCBI WGS metagenome assembly JACCDQ01 (sample SAMN15323442, study PRJNA562643) | freshwater metagenome | isolation source: river surface water | place: USA:Blue River Watershed | collected 2017-08-17
TCAAAAAAAATATATATTTTATGCAACCATATCGGCCTTGATTGCAGCATGATGATAATAATCTTCAATTAGAAGATCACTATATTCATAATCTTCAATTTTTTCTTTTGGTTCACAGTTTATGCTAATATATGGAAACATACATGGCGTACGCTGTATTTGTTTCGTTACTGCATCAACATGGGTTTCATAGATATGAAGATCGCAAACACTATGAATGATACGATGTGGTTTCATATTTACTTGATGTGACATCATAAGTAAGAACATTCCTAATGAACAAATATTAAATCCAAGTCCTAAGAATGTATCACATGAACGTTGATACATCATAAGTGAAAGATATTTCTGATCATTTTCTTCATGTACTAAAAATTGATATAATACATGACAAGGTGGCAGACACATTTTATCTATATCTTCAACATTCCATGCACTAATAATATGACGTCTACTAAATGGATCAGTCTTAAGCGAATTAATAACATTAGCAACTTGATCAATTCCTTCACCAGTATAATCATTTTTTCCATTTTGATACAATGCTCCCCAATGTCTCCATTGAAATCCATATATTGGACCAGTTTCTCCTTCATCATAATTTGTAAGACCAACGGAATTAAGATATTGTTTTGTTGTATTTCCTTTCCAAATATTAACTCCATCCTTTTCAAGTGCTTTTGAATTAGTTCCGCCACGAAGAAACCATTTTAATTCCTTAAAAACTCCTCGAGTAAACATGCGTTTGGTTGTTAATAAAGGAAGGCGATATGAACTTTTGCCAGTTTCTGGATCAATTCTTTCTACCATTTTATATTCAAATTGTCTTCCGCATAAGGATCTAGTATTTACTCCAGTGCGATTAGTTTTTTTAAATCCATTGATAATAATATCAGTCATAGCATGAAGTAAATTAATTTCTTCCAAATTTCTACGAATAAAATGTCTAATTACCTTTGTTTTTGATAATCCGCAAGGCACGGATGATACCAATTTAAATTCTAAATTAGGTTCGATTAGTAATTGTTCATCAAATACTTCTGATTGTGGAATGCAATATTGATCAAAATAATTCCATTCCCAGGTATTGGAATGAGAATATGTTTTTGTAATATGAATATCCATAATTAATCCACTCTTAATAAATTTATTAGTAGATGCATTATCTCCAATAAACCACCAATGATTTGGCGAATAATTTTCTGATAGAAATTTGATTGCTTCATGAATATTTTCAACAAATAATATATTGCTTCCATTTACAATTCCTAATTCTAGAGAATAGGTAATATCACCAACAATGATTAATTTTGAATAATCAATTTTAAATTGTTTAAAAGTATCAATACCTCCAATTAATTCAAACATTTTTTGAGTCAAAATAATTAATCCACCCTTAATGTATGAACAAATATCATCGCAAGCAAATGGATTAATAGTAGTTCTATCAAGTCGAGTAAAAATAGTAGTCTTAAACATAAGTAATTGATTGATATATTAGAATGCATTGTATCAGTTTCATACAAAAAAAATATCCTGTATTCATTTTCAAGTCTCTACTATCAATACAAATGTCTGCGATTACTACATTCACTACAATAAGGTCTTTTATCAACACAATCATAATGATGTATTTGTGCGAAAACATTCCACCATTTGTAACATTTCTTACATTTATAACAATGATCGTAATTATTTAATTCTCCACTGTGAATTTTATTACATTTAATGCAATATTTATTGTTGATATTAACATAGCATTTTTTACAATGGCCATTTATTTCTTCTGTAGATCGACTACAAATTTTTTCACATATTATACATGTAAAATAACAATTATTACAGTATCCATTATATCCAAATTGATAACACTTATTGCAATAAATACATTTTTTAAATTTTGGTAAGTTGGAATCATAATTATGACAAATATTATGTTTTTCGCAATGATAAATATCACTGAATTGTTTTTGCCAAGAACATGTATTACAAATATCACAATTAAATTCAACTGAATGTGTCATCACGCATATTTTACAATCTATCAAAGAGTTTTTATTATTTAATTTACATGTATTGCATATTGTAGCATTATAATCTTTCGCACATTTGGTATTACAATTAATACAATGATCATAATCACTTGTATCTTCTTGACAAAGATCGCATTCTTTACAATACTTGATTAATGAGGAATCATGAGTATGATTCTTATTGAATCGACAAGTATATTCAATTCTTGTATTACAATTAGTACAAAATTCTATAGTCATAAATTATATTAATATGTTTTTTATTACAATGATGTAGAATAATCATTATTGGATATCCATGCAAATAAAAAAAATACAATTGTAATCATTTGTGCAAAGGTTCATTTAAGTTTGTGAGTAATTTGTAGATACTTTCCACCATATCAAATTACCACTTGTGGTAATAAATCCTATTTTAAATGGTCCATCATTGATTTCATGAAGACCGCTCTCTATAAAGAACTTCATGTATGCTTGACGTGGATCAGAATATACAAATTGATTTATGTAGTTAATATATCTGAGAAATTTATAACGTTTCCATAGGTAGTAGATATTATTGTAAAGTTTTTTTGTTTGCTCACTAATCATCCATTGTGAATTTTCATGGGAAACTGATAAATGATTTGGATAATATCCATAATTGATTTTTGGAGCATATGCTAGATTCTGACAATAATCAGCGTATAATTTTTGTAAATTAGGCATTGCTGGTATTGTTATCAATGAATTACAATTTATACAATTTATTTCTTGCAGATTTGGCATCATTGGAATTGTTATTAGCGAAGTACATGCACAATTTAGATATTCAAGATTAGGCATATCAGGAATTTCCATAAGTACATAGCTTTTGGCGCAAGTTAATCGTTTTAATTTCGGCATAATTTCTATAGTAGCAACATATAAACACGTGTCAATATGCAGGTCTTCAAGATTAGGCATTGTCAAAATTATAGTAAGATTAGTACAACCATAGAATTCCAACTTCTTCAAATTAACAAGTTGTGGAATTTGTTCTAATGTTTTACATTTTTTTACATATAATCCGTCAAGATGGTCGATTGGTTCATTGCGACAAATTTGGCACATGGTAGTTTTTTTATAGTTGGTTTGATATTTTATTGGTAAATTATTGCAATTTTGAGCCCAAAGTGCATACAAATTTGGATTCATCGACACCAATTACTTAAAATGTTAATCTGGAATACTTATGAATTTATATCATAAAAAAATGAAGATATAAATGTAATCAAATTTTGGCGAATAAGTATTTATTGATTATGTAGTTTCCACCAAATCAAATTTCCATTTGTATTGATAAAACCTATTTTGAATAGACCATCATTTTTATCATGAAGACCATGTTCAATAAAGTATTTCATATATTCTTGGCGTGGATCTGAATAAGTAAATTGACTTAACTGTATAGCATATTTAATCAATTTATTTCTCATCCATAATTTGTAAATACTATTGTACAACTGTTTTGCTTGATTATTAACCATCCATTTAGATGTATCATGCGATAATGAAAGATGATTTGGGTATTGTGCTTTATTAGCTTTTGGTGCGTATATTAGTTTTGAGCATCCAGCACCTTCCAATCTTTCTAAATTATTCATAGATGAAATTGTCGTAAGATTAATACAATTACGACAATTCAACATAATTAATTTGGGCATTAAAGGAATCATAGTTAGTTCAGGAAGATTACTACATTCTAACACTAATAAATTATCCATAGATGGAATTGTAGGAACTCTCCGACAATTTTCACAAACTAAAAATTGTAATTTGGGCATTGAAGGAATTAAAGTCAATCGAAAGCATTTAGAACATTGTAAATCTAATAGTTTGGGCATTGATGGAATTATAGTAATATTAATACACCAATCACAATATAATAATTTCAAATTATTAAATTGTGGAATTGAAGTAAGAGAATAATTTCTATTACATCTTAACTCCACTAAATTAGGCATTAATGGAATCGCAGAAAGTACTGGACAATTATCGCAAGACAATATTTTAAGCTTAGGCATTGGTAAAATTGTGGTAAGTGCTACGCAGCCTTTACAATTCAATTTCAACAAATTATTAAGTTGTGGAATGCAAGTTAGTGTTTGGCAATTATTGCAATTCAATTCTGTAAGATGATCAATTGGTTCATTACGGCAGATTTGGCACATAGTAACTTTTTAGGTACTTATAAATTTATAAATATAATTGCAATTTTGAGCTAAGTTGTATCTAGTTGATAATTACTGAAATTGTAACATTTCCAATATTTTTTCTAATTTTGCTTTTAATTCTTCATTTTCACGTATAAGGCGCTCTTGATTTTTTGCTAAGATAGGAATAATATGTTGATATGAAATTGTAAATTTAACTCCTGCAGGATTAATAAATCCATCATCATCAATCAATTCATCTACAGAATCATCTTTTGTTAAATTGACCAAATCATGAAACCCGGCGCGAATTAAATCTTGTGCGATATATCCATATGCCTTATTAGAATCACCATCGATCCAATTGAAACTAACTGGATTAGTTTGTTTAATAAATGATTCACAAAACTCTTCAGTCAACCCAATTATATTTGTTTTAGTTCGTTTATCAGACATAACATCTACACTTTGCGTACAAAGAATTCTACCAAGTGCGCGAATACTATAATTATAACTTGATGCAGTCGATGTTGATGTAAATGTACCATGGCTATTTGTACTTGTATTAAATGCATATGATTGGGTCATAGTGAATGGAGTATATCCAATTTCTAGAGGCATTATAGTATTTGTAGTATTGCCAAGTAAAATTTGTTGTGTGCTTATTTTTGAGCTAATGGCAAGTAATCCACTTGTTGGCGCAATTGTTGCATTCCCAGATGAATCAACTAAAACATCTACATATGCGGATGTTTTATTATAAGTTAATCGTAAACAATCACCAGTAGTAGAATTAATTTCTAATTGTTTAATTGGAGATAATGTTCCAACTCCCAAATATCCACTTACATTAAGATTAAGCAGATTACCTACAGTTGTAATAATTGGTTGATATGAGGTTTGAATAGTACCATAGAAATTATCAGATGTCAAATTTCTAAATCCAGTCAAATCTTTATTATTATCAGCACTTATATAAACCTCAGGAGTAACAGTTCCAGGAGTTCCACCAGATAATGCACTAATTGACGATTGTGTAATTGTTGCATTTCCAATTGTTAAACTTGTTCCAATATATACATTTTCACTAAATGCAGCGCCTCCAGTTACAGTAAGAGTACCACCATTAGTAGATGATGTAGCCGCAATATTTGCATCAAATGAACCAGTTGAACTTGATAAATTAGAAAATGATAAAGGAATAGATAATATTAATTCGCCATCAACTACGACATCGCCAGTAATATGAATAGAATCTAATGTAGCATTTTCTGCAGAAATACCTCCATTAACAATAAGTTCTGATAAAGTTCCAACTGATGTGATATTTGGTTGCGATGCTGTTTGCAATGTTCCGGTAATATTATTTGTTTCTAAATTATCTAATCCAATAATTGTTCCTCCATTTAATACAAGATTTACATCTGGACCTAATGCAAGACGATTATTAGAAGTATTAATAGTATAATCATCCCCAATCATTGATATAATCATTGAACTTGATCCATCTGACATTGTTATCATTTTTCCATTTTCATCAAATAATTTCAAACGATATTGATCACTTGATTCAGTGCCTAATCCGAGATATCCTGAATCAAGATAAGATAATGTACCAATTCTAGTAATATTTGGTTGATCAGAAGTTTGAATCGTACCATTTAATGAAGTTGCAGTTAAACTACTTAATCCAGTTATTTCTCCTCCCATAAATCTTAATCCAACATCGGTACCTAGTGTAAGATAATCTCCATTTGTATCAATAAGTAAACCATTTATATCTATTCGAATGCTTCCATTGATTGTTCCATTATTTAATTTAATTATTGGATCAATTTCTAAATCAGAAGTATTAATATCAATTGCGCAAGAAGGGTTTATTACTCCAATTCCAATGCAGCCTGTTGATAATTTATTTAATACTCCAATCGATGTTATATTTGGCTGAGATCCAGTTTGGAGCGTACCCGATAATGAACCGGCCGATACTGACGATGCATTAATTGTATTTGTTACATTCAATGAAGAAAGAGTACCAACCGATGTAATATTTGGTTGTGATCCGGTTTGAAGCGTACCAGTTAATGTACTAGAAACTAAAGATGATGCATTAATTGTATTTGATACATTCAATGAAGAGAGAGTACCAATGGATGTAATATTTGGCTGCGATCCAGTTTGAATCGTCCCAGTTAATGAACTGGCCGACACGGATGATGCGGTTATTGCATTTGATACATTCAGTGAAGAAAGAGTACCAACTGATGTAATATTTGGCTGTGAAGATGTTTGAATAGTCCCGGTTAATGAACCAGCTGACACGGATGATGCGGTTATTCCATTTGATACATTCAGTGAAGAAAGTGTACCAACTGATGTAATATTTGGCTGAGAAGAAGTTTGTAAAGTTCCAGTCAATGTTGTAGCAACTACATTTGTGGCAGTAATTCGATTTGACACATCCAGATTAGATAATGTACCAATCAATGTAATATTTGGTTGTGAGGATGTTTGCAGTGTACCAGTAACATTAGTTGATATGACTGAGTATGCAGTAATATTATTCGATACGTTTAATGATGATAATGTACCAATACTTGTAATATTAGGCTGATCAGGTGTTTGTATAGCACCAGTTAATGTATTCGCAGTTAAATCTGATACGCCAGTAATTGCTCCGGCCATACGAAGAGCTGCTCCGCTAATAATTCTTACATCTTTATATGGCTTTAATTCTAGGTCTCCCTGTGCATTTATAGTTAAATCGCATCCTATAGTAAATGTTCTAGATAACCGAAGGCATTGTCCATTTTGTTCACGAATAATTAATCTTTGAGCAGCTGTCGTTGTATCAATTCTTCCGATAATAGTATCTCCATTTACATTCAATGCTGATAGGGCGCCGATTGCAGTAATATTTGGTTGTGATCCAGTTTGTAGCGTACCTGTTAAATTAATAGCTACTAAACTATTTAATCCACTTAATGTGCTACTTCCGCTAAATAACATATTTTTATGACTTGCAACAACAATATCGTTATCTGGATTAATTTTAAAATTTCCAGATGAATCAATTAATAGTTCCGCGCCATTTGAACCTGTACTAATTCTTATAGATGGAGAAGTTGCAACAATATCTAATGTTTTAGTTGGATTAGTTGTTCCAATACCAACCAATCCATTTACTGATAATCCATTTAAAGTTCCTACCGATGTAATATTAGGCTGTGTTGATGTTTGTAAAGTACCAACAAGAGTGATTGCATTCAATAAATTAATTCCAGAAATATTTTTTGATGAATCTATTACCAATGCTTTGTTTGATTTTGCCGTACCCGGAATTACTCCTTGCAGGTAATTAAGTTCGATAGCTGATGATTGCACAGAATAACCATTTAAACTCAAAGATCCAATATTTACTGAGTTCAAAGAAGTAATATTTGGTTGCGATCCAGTTTGAATTATACCAAATAAACTTGCCGCAGTTAGTGAATTAATATTTGAGATATTACGATTATTATCTACTACTAGTGCTCGTATAGCACTGGCTGTACCTGGAGTAACTGCATTATAATTTAATTGAGCAGCTGTAGCAATAACAGCAGTTGGTCCAATATGTAATGAATTTGGATTTATATAAACATCATTTGATCCAAATTGAATATTCAAACCAGTTGTAGTAACGGATAACCCCCCATCAGAATTTGTAATTAAATTTGTGGAACTATTATTTGTTTCATTAATTAATTGAATACATTGACCAAGTGGAGCGCTAACTGTAAGTTTTTTTGTTGGATTAGCGTTTTCTTGTCCAATAATTACATTTTGATTATTATCAACAATTACTGCAACATTTTGATTAGTAACAATTTGTATTTTATCTTCCCCAGTTGATGTATCTGTGTTAATTGCTACAGATGATGACGCATTATTGATGGCGGTTCCTCCACCGCCTCCGCCACCGGATGCTATTAGTACAGGAGTAGGGGGCTTAAATAGACTCATTATAGCTATATTATGAATGGCATAAGTTTAACGTTTGAATCGAACGATCAAAAAAATATTATTTTTTTTATTATTTACGAAATCACGCCAAATATCATATATTCCCATCCATACGCATTACCCCACCCATTCGTTGAATCCGCGCGAGAAATCTGTATTACAATAGTATCTGATAATTTTGAAGCTACGCACCATGAAAAGTTGTCAGAATTACCAGTAGTATTTTTATTACAATAGCAAACAAATCGATAATTTGTACTACCAAAATTATGAGTGACTGTGACTTGAGTACTTTGTGTGGCACTTGACGGCACAGTAAAGACGCCAAAGTAAAATCCATTAATGGCATCAGTATCTGGCTGCCCTGATCCATTTGGTCTAAATGCCGCGGCTACAACTTCAGAACCAGATGTTATGGTACTGGGGCAGGATATATTACCATTAGCACTAATAGTCATACGAGTTGTATCATTTGTCATAAGTTTAAGATCATTATTGGTAATTGTTCCAATGCATGAGGAATTAGTTGATGTAGTACTAGCTCCATTATGACATTGTATTTCAAATTGAACAGGTGATGCATTACTTCCTCTACATCTAAGTACTCTATTATATATTGTTAAGTCTAAATATGACGACGATCCAGTTATATCCAATTGCGCACTAATACCACTTCCCATATTAATGCCAGCTCCTTGAACTGTCATATAACCATTAATATCTAATGCATTTATTGGCGTTGTTGTATTAATACCAATACAACCATTATTACGTACACACAATATATCAGAATTTGCAAAAAATCCCATGCCAAGATAATTAAGATTATTATTACTTCCTTTATAACAAAATCTAATTTCACCTTGATTGCCGGTACTATTTGTACTACCTAAAGTTATATATCTAAATGATCCAACTGTGGTAACGCCATCGAGAGCACTAATTAGACGACTATTATCAGTAGATGTCCCTGCGCAAATATTAGCACCGTATAATGTAGCAACTTTTAAATTTGCATAACCATTGCCTGTAGCATATGTAGATGGTGATAAAAGTTGACAACCCATAGTATTTGTAATACTATCTGGAACGAATCCAAATAAATAAGATCCAGAAGTATTTAATATTATAGAAGCCGCGCTTGTACTTGTTTGATTACAATAAAATGCAGTATCGGCGTTAATGTATGAATTTGAATGTATTTGTCCATTAACATCTAATTTATAACTACTACTAGGATTACCTGTTGCAATTCCAACAGTGCCTCCACTGGTAATAACAAATCTATACGAAGAGGAAGAATTATCATAAATATAGAATCCATTTGTTGGTCCAGTACCAGTGTTGGATCCTCTGAAGCCAAGTTCCAAGGATCTATTATCATTGGTAAATAAAATATTTGCAACGCTAGAAGCGGTCGTATTGGTAATTCTAACAGTATTAGGAATATTTCCGCCAAATGTAACATAACCATTAAAATAACTATTACTAGCATTTACATATAATGGATATGAATTTGTAATTGTTGTATTAGTTCCCGCAATTGGAGCACCATCAATATAACATGTATATGCGTTTGGAATAGTCACACTTGTATTAGTTGATGCATATGTAGGATTATCAATAAATACGTATGACGGTGTTAATGCAGAAGATCCACTTGCTGCTGTTGCAGTATCAGTAAAAGTAGATGCATCAATACTAAGTGCTCTAGCTTGATCAGTATTTGCATAATTTTTATTATTGAGGGCTAATAATATACTATTAGCACTAATACTATAATTTGATGTACCAGTGCCTGATGCTCCATTCATTATCAGATTATTCAATCCTGTTAAATTAGATGAACTATCCACAATAAGTGCCTTGCTTGCAGTTACAGTACCTGCTGTTATTCCTGAAATTAATGAGAAATCAACCAATGTCCCACTTGAATACAAATTACCAGTGTAATTAATATTACCATTCACATCCAATTTATATGCTGGAGAAGTATTACCAATACCCACATTACCTCCTGCAAGAACTGTCATTCTTCTACCAACCGATGTAAATCCAATATTAAATGCACTGGAGTCTAATGTTGAGTTATATAAATATGACAATTCGGCACATTCTCTATCACTTGAGGATCTACCCATTCTAAAGGTAACTAGAGATGTTGATGTTAACGATGCATTAAAAGCTGTCATCATTATAGATGAACTGGATGTTATTCCAAGAGTATTTAATCCTGATAAATTATTACTAGCATCAGTTGTTAATACTTTTCCTGCTGAAGCAGTACCTGCGGTTATACCAGTTAATAATGTAAGATCCGCCGCGGTACCTCCAATTTTATAACTAGTTGCATTAATAGTGCCATTTACATAAAGTTTATCACTTACTGTCGATGAACCAATTGCGACATTACCAGAGGCATCAACCATAAATCGAATGGCACTACTTGTGACATCATAAAGATAAAATGAATTTGTTGGATATGTAGTATTTGCGCTACAAGCAGTACCTAATTCAAAGGATTTTACATCATTTGTAAAACGAATCGTAGTTCTAGCAGTGGTTGTTAAATTAGTCATAGTAATAGAATTGCCATTAGCAATTAATCCAATAGAATTAATATTAGCAATATTACTAGATGAATCTAATACTAGTGCTTTTGATGCAGAAGCTGTTCCTGGAGTAATTGATGTTAGATATGCAGCTTGTGTTGTTGTCAAAGATGTTGATCCTAATGTTAATGTAGTAAGTGTCAATTGATTGATTCCAGAAATATTTTTTGTGCCATCTAAAACAACTGCTTTACTTGCCACAGCAGTACCTGCAGTATTAGATGATAAGTAACCTGCTTCGGTAGCCCCAAGTGATGTTCCTCCAAGAACAAGCGTGGTTGTTCCTAAAGAAGTAATACCACTGATTGCTCCAGAACTATTCAATACAAGAGCTTTACTATTAGCAGCAGTGCCTGCTGTTACGCCAGCAATAAATGCCGCTTCTGAACTAATGGATGAACCATTAATAACAACTGTAGTAGCACTCAAAGATGTAATGCCGCTAATTGTTCCAGAGCCATCTAATACGAGAGCTTTACTATTAGCAGCAGTACCAGCCGTTATTCCAGTGATATATGAGAGACCACTGAAATCTAATGCACTTCCACTTAAATAATAACTTGTAGCATTGATAGATCCGTTTACATTTAATTTATAACCGAATGTGCTTGTTCCAATAGATACCGCGCCGGTTGAATCAATAAGTAATCTAGATGCAGCATTATATGAAATAAAGAAAACATTAGAAGTTGATGCTGCCGAACCAGTAACTCCAATTTGAGCAGAATATGTATCAGAAACTAATGTTAAACTTGCGTTTGATGTGGTTGCAGTATTTGTCAAAGTTAATCCATTTGTACTTCCTGAACAAGATATTTTTCTAATACCAGTAATATCCTTATTTGCATCCACAACAAGAGCTTTACTTGCAGAGGCTGTTCCAGCTGTGATTGAAGATAAATATCCCGCTTCTGTGGAGCCAAGTGATGTACTTCCAAGAACTAATGTTGTTGTATTTAGAGATGTAATTCCACTGATTGCTCCAGAATTATCCAACACAAGTGCTTTACTATTTGTAGCCGTACCAGCGGTTATTCCCGTAACATATGGCAATCCGCTAAAATCCAATGCACTACCGCTGAGATAATAACTAGTTGCATTTATAGATCCATTTACATCTAATTTATAACCAGGAGAAGTAGTTCCAATACCCACATTACCTCCTGCAAGTATTGTCATTCTTCTACCAACTGTAGGAAATCCAATATTGAAAGCGCAGTTTGCTACTGTTGTATCATAGTAAAATGATAATTCAGCGGATTCTCTATCGTTTCCACTTCTACCAAATCGCAAATATCTTAAATCACCCAATATCATACTATTATCTAAAGCATTAATCATAATTGTTGATGTTGCAGTTCCATTTTGAATTCCAATACCTTGGAATCCAGCAATGTATTTATTTGAATCAACGACTACTGCTTTTGATGCGGATACTGTACCGGCTGTGATAGAAGATAAATATCCAGCTTCTGAAGAACCAAGTGATGTACCACCAAGAACTAATGTTGTTGTTCCTAATGATGAAATTCCACTAATTGTGCCAGAACTATTCAATATTAATGCTTTACTATTAGCAGCAGTACCGGCTGTGATGGAAGATAAATATCCAGCTTCTGTGGAACCAAGTGATGTACCACCAAGAACTAATGTTGTTGTACCTAATGATGAAATTCCGCTAATTGTGCCAGAGCTATTCAATATAAGCGCTTTGCTATTTGCAGCTGTGCCAGCTGTAATACCTGATAAATATGATGCTTCTGTAGATGTTAATGATGTGCCTCCAAGAACCAATGTTGTTGTACCTAATGAATTAATACCAGCAATATTTTTACTGGAATCTACAATAAGTGCTTTTGATGCAGTAGCTGTTCCGGGGGTAACACTAGTGATATATGCAGATGATGAAATCGAAGATGATACATCATTTCCATTTACAATTAAACTTGTTGTACTTAATGAATTGATTCCAGAAATATTTCCACTAGAATCCAAAACTAAAGCTTTGCTATTTGCCGCAGTACCAGGTGTGATACTTGTTAAGTATCCCGCTTGAGTTCCGCTTAGTGTTGTTGATCCAATTGTTATAGTTGTTGTACCAATAGAATTAATCCCTGTGATATTGGTACTTGTGTCAACAACTAAAGCTTTTGAGGCTGATGCAGTACCAGGGGTTAGTCCAGATGTATAAGCAACCGATGACATCTCCAATAATGCCCCATTTAGATAATAATTTGTGGCATTTAAGGAACCATTAATATTTAAACGATAACCAAAATTATTTGTTCCAAGTGAAAATTCTCCAGAAGAATTGCTCAATAAACGATATGCTCCATTGTAGTAGATATAAAATGTATTAGGATTAGTAATTGCTGTACTTCCAATTGTACCAATTTCAGCAGAATATGTATCAGAATTAAAGATAATATTTGTATTTATTGAAGTAGAAGAATTAGATAATGAAATTCCATTTGATGTACCAGATACACTAATTTTACGTATACCAGTAATATCCTTGTTAGAGTCAATCACTAAAGCTTTTGATGCAGATGCGGCCCCGGCTGTCACGCCAGATAAATAACCAATTTCTGTTCCACTTACTGTAGAACTACCAACGGTCAATGAAGTTAATGAACCTAGAGATGTAATATTCGGCTGAGAAGCTGTTTGTATAGTACCAACTAAAGTAGTAGCCGTTAAGGTTCCAATTCCGCTAACATTACTTGAAGAATCAACTGATAATACTTTTCCTGGCGATGCAGTACCGGCTGTTATAGACCCTGAAATTAATGTAGTCGCTAATGTAGCTCCTCCAACATTAAAACTAGTTGCATTGATTGATCCATTCACATTTAATTTATAACCAAAAGTACTAGTTCCAATTGCAATATTTCCTGATGTATCCATAAGCATCTGATATGCTCCATTGTAATATAAATATGCTGTAGATGGATTTGTTCCAGCAGTAGTTCCTCTTACTCCAAATTCTAAGGAATAAGTATCGCTTATTAATTTCAAATTTGCAATTCCACTTGCTGATGAATTAGTTAGTGTCAAAGCATTTGCGCTATTGGAAGAAATTGCAAGTGATGTCAATGTACCCACTGAAGTAATATTTGTTTGTGTTGCAGTTTGAAGGGTACCAGTTAATGTGGATGCGGTGATACCATTTGTCACTGTTAGAGATCCAAGAGTTCCTAATGATGTGATATTTGGTTGTGAAGCAGTTTGAATGGTACCATAAATACCAGTACCAACATGTAATGTTTTTGTAACTCCAATTCCACCACTTGTAATAATTGATCCTGTAGATATTGAACTAGAATCTGTATTATCAGATGTAATTACTTTACCGCTAGTATAAATAGTTCCCGCTCGCAGATCTACATCTTCTAGAATGGTTAGTGTAGAAGAAGAATCATTAGCTGTATATGCTGCATACAAATATTTATTTGCTTCATTCCAAACAAATGATACGTAAGATCTATTATACAAACCTATTGTAGATCCAATAGATGGTGTAAGAGTAAATGCCGTTACTAATGTAATTGTTTTGGTTGATCCTACATATGATTGAACTTGGCGAATTTGCGTCCCTGCCTTGATCCACCAATTATTATAATAATTATCTACTGAGCTGCCAGCAGTCAGTGTTACAGTAGTTGATGTAGCAGAATTGACAGTGGTTGTTAAATATGGAGCATCGGTTATTACCGTACCAGCTGAAGTATCATTTGCTGTTTGATATCTATTGATTAATATACCAGAATCATTTGATCCAGAAGGTGATGAATTCAAAATCAATGTATTGTCTTGAATTGAAATAGAAGTTGAATTAACAACTGTAGATGTGCCATTAACAAATAAATTTCCTCCAATTGTAAGACTAGAACCAATATATACATTTTTAGCAATGGCTAATCCACCGCTAACTGTTAATGCTCCTCCCGCGGTATAACTCGATGCATCAGTTGTATTTGTGATTGAAGTTGATCCACTTACACTTAAACTAGATAATGTACCAACTGAAGTAATTCCTGTTTGTGGACCAGATGTTAATGTGCCAGTTAAATTTGTTGCAGATAATGAAGTAATTCCACTTATTGATCCTGAACTATTTAAAACTAATACTTTAGAATTTGCTGCAGTACCAGCGGTAACTCCTGATAAATAAGCAGATTCGGTTGCACCAAGGGTATTACTTCCAATTGATAATGTAGTAAGAGTACCAATAGATGTAATATTAGGTTGTGCGGCAGTTTGCAAAGTACCTGTCAAATTAGTAGCAGAAAGAGATGTAATTCCACTTATTGATCCTGAACTATTTAAAACTAATACTTTAGAATTTGCTGCAGTACCAGCAGTCACTCCCGATAAATATGCTGATTCAGTTGAACTAAGAGTACTACTTCCAATTGTAATAGATGTTACTCCTAAATTTCTAATTGTTGAAATATCTTTATTTGAATCAACTACCAATCCCTTAGATGCAGTTACTGTACCAGGGGTAATACCATCAAGATATGAAAGAATAGTAGCTACATTTCCGCCTCCACTTAGAGTAAAACTTCCATTAACAGTAAGATTTCCACTGATTGTCAATGTTGATAAAGTTCCTACCGAAGTAATATTTGGCTGTGCTGCGGTTTGTAGTGTACCAGTTAATGATGTTGCGGATAATGACGAAATCCCGCTAATAGCACTAGAGGAATCAAGAACTAATGCTTTTGAAGCGGATGCTGTGCCAGGAGTTACAGTATTATAATTTAATTGCGCGGCCGTAGCTGTGACAAGGGTGCCTCCAAGTTTTAACCCCACAGTTGATCCATTATGATTAGCTAAATTTAAAGATGCTGTTGTATTTATTTCACTGCCCGAAGTATTTGGATTAATTGATAAATTTCCATTACTATTCATAAATATATTGGAATATGACGTAGTGGATGTACCATATCGTAATCGTAAACATGAACCATTTGCACTTGATATTTCAAGTTGCGCACCCGGACTAGTTGTATTGATACCAACATTTGCATATTTATCAATGTAAAATGATGTTATTGAGCCTGTTTGAACTAATAATGAACTGTTTCCAGAATCTGAATCTAATATTAAATTCGTTAATAATGAATTTAAACTAGTTCTTTGAATTGGAATAATCGAATTCCCAGATAAGGGTTGATTATTATTTGACATTGTAGAATTAGTAACTATATTAGATAAACCAAATCTACTTGAATGAGTTGATTCATATAGAATAATATTTTAAAATCATAGAAGGTTCTAATATAAGCAAATAGAATATAGAAATAAAATAATTATGTCAACTGTTGTTGAGATACCAACACCTAACGAACCAAGCTCTCGCTTTGATCATTTTGAGGTATCGCCTCCTCGCCCATTATGGAAAGATATTATTGGAGAATTTGCTGGAACTTTATTGTTTGTATATATTTCTCTTGCTGGTGTCAACCAAGTAGTACTTTCTGGTAATATTAGTCAATTACATATTGCTATATGTTTTACATTAGGACTATCAGCAGGTATTTTAGTAGCTGGCAAATCAGGAGGACATCTTAATCCAGCAGTTTCTTGTACAGTCTATCTTACAGATGGTGAATTTGGATTCATGCGATTTATTGGATATGTTATTGCGCAACTATGTGGTGCATTTATTGCAGGATTATTAGTATTAGCAGTTTACTATAGCTGGATTAATAATCTTCCCGATTCTGTATCAATTGGTTCATTTGGTACATTAAAAAATGATGAAAATTCTCTAGGATCTACTATTATTGATCAATTTGTTGGTACAGCATTATTAATGTTTGGAATTGTTTTCACTCCTAGTTCATGGAGCAAGCCTCTTACTATTGGAGTGGTACTTGGAGGATTAGCACTTTTCCAAGGAAGCAATGGATTTTCACTGAATCCAGCCAGGGACCTAGGGCCACGTTTAGCATCAGCTATAGTATTTGGAAGCGATGTATTTACTGCCAAAGATAGCTGGGTTTGGGTTCCCGCTGTAATCCCATTCATTGGAGCTCCATTTGGATGGGGTTTAGCTATTTTACTCAAGCGACATTTAGAATAATTTAATTAACCAAAAAAATAATTCAATCAAAGAATTACTCTTCATCTGATGAAGTATCGATCATTTCACGTAAATATCCTTCAATATCATAACTGGCAATATAACGTTTTAATTGATACAATCTAAATAAATGTAAATCCATTCTTTTTTTGCCATCATTTCCACTTGCGCATTGTAGCCCTTTAGCGACACCTTTTCTATTGATTTTACTTTTTGTTAAAATGTGAGTAATAATTCCTTCTTCATTGCGAACAATGAAACAATCAAGATAATTTTGGGTTTTGATCAACACATTATTATTGAAATTAATTCCATAATCATATGCCAACTGAGCACGACGCCGTGCTTCATCAGTAATTGTTTCATCCATGATAACATTGGAAATGGTATCTTGGTGCTCCATAATAAATTTATTTCGCAAACTAGAAACAATTTTTGAATAAAGTACTTCTGCTGAATCTTTATCAGTTGTGGGAATAGTATACTGCTTGTAGCGATTAGAACCAATTTTAGTAATTGATTCCTTGAATGCAATACCAGTCATGTTTCTTTCAAGATTTACTTCTTTATCGCAAATGGCAATTGCATCTATACGATAAATATATTCTTTATCTTCTTTCACGCGATCAGCCATTGTTGCCATCCATTTTGGTGCTTCATCAAAATTGCGAGCACATGTTTGAACACGAATTGCACTATAATCTTTACGAATATATGCAAACAGATACATAATCTTGACAGAGCCAATTCCCTTGTGAGGACTTGTAATAGGAAATGAAACTTTTCCACCAGCAAACTTTGAAATCAAAGTTGTTAGAACTTCTGGAGTTGCGGTCATATGTACAAGAGTACTAATTGCACCATCAAATCGCTCAGTCATTACATCCAACTTAATATTAAGTTGACTAACTTCTCCCTTCAAATCATCATTTTGATTGATAATATGAGATGTTTGTTCGAGAGAAGTTTTCATCATTGCTTTGAGTTCATCAACTTCATTTTTTAATTCATCAATCTTATCATCTTTCTCTTTGATAATTTTTTGATTAGCTTTTTTATCCAACTCATCCAAAATGATTGATATACGAATAGCATATTTTTCATTTAGCCATGCTAAGAAATGATGAAAGAGTAACTTATGAACATAAGTTCCTGCAAACTTCTTAGGAGTTCCTTTAGCTAATTCGTAATTAACACAATCTAAATGGGTTTGATATTTGCATTCACTAAGAAGGCGCTTTGTAGAATCATTTTCAAACCAATGATTGATACGTTTATCTTTTATTTTAGAACCTGCCGGAATTCCGGTAGGTTCATTTTCAAAGCTTGATAATTCATTAATTTGTTTTATATTTTTTACCGAACCCGCGAGAATTTTCGCTGGTTCATTTTCAGAGCTCGATAATTCATTAATCATCTTTGCTGCCTTTGTAATATTATAAAACCCAGAATCGATATGTTGAATGATCTCAAGACGTTCATCAATTCCATTCTTCAGAATGGCAAAATCTTCAACCGAAGTCTTAACAAATTGCATCATAATGATAATAACCTGGCTCAAGCGCTGTTTGATATATTTACTTTGCAATCTTGCAATTTTGAGTCAAAAAAATAAACCCGAAATTTATTGATGATATGAAATATTTGTTAAAGAGAAATTTTCATTAATGTTTCATATTCATTTTTCATTGAAATAACTTTTTTTGAATACAAATGTAGATATTCAATGTAAAGTTTATATATTTTTTCAAGAAGTATATAATAGTCACAATAAATGGTAGGATCAATTAGTTGATTAGAACGACGTGGGGCTCGCATCAAACATTTTTTGAACGCTTCAGGGGTAAGATAATAATCTTTACGAACTCGTACACCATAATTCCCTTGCTCAGATACTTCCTTGTATATATAGTCTAATCCCTCATTAAGATGTAACGCAATTAATTTTTTTATTACATCGCAAGGTCTGATAGAATTCATAACTCCATATTCTGAAAGTTTATTATGATGAACCACAAACATATCTTCATGTTCAGTAAGTTCTAAGAAGTATTCCATGAATAAAATATCCTTATCCGAATAAAATTGCAAATGAATCATTTTGAAGAATTCAAGCATAGAAATTTGAATTAGATTATTGGCAAGCTCAGTAATGTAAATCTTTGGGGAAAGCATCGTAGGTATAATTATCAATGTTGGTCGTCAATTTTGCATAAAAAATTATACCATTAATTTATTGTATCCATATTTTCTTTTAGGTACGAATTGACACACAGGTAATAAACCCCAAGTTGAAGTAATTCCCAAGGTTTATTAATTCGATATTATCGACTACATTAATTTTACCATACGGTTCATGGAGCTGGTTGATATTGATTATCGTTATTCTTTGAATTCAATAATATATCCAATTTGCGATTAATTTCTTCAAGTTTGGAATTTAGACTAATATGACTTGAACTCAACTGAGCGTTACATGCGTTCAGCTGAGCATTATTTGCATTCATTTCTTCAATTTGAAAAACAAGATTTCCCATATATTTCATATCTGAAATATGTTGAAGCTTGGCTTCTCTTTGAAAATGTTCGAGTTTTAATCTTTCTTCATCGAGTTTATTAATTAATTCAGCATTTTTTTTATTTGATAAGAATAGTTGTTTATTTGTACTATCAAGTATTCCATGAACTACTCTCAGGTCGTTGATGGTTAATTCAAGTTGGGTATGGGTATTATCTAAATCCTTTTTCACATGATTAAGCTCATTATGCATACATTGAAGCTCTTCTCGTAAAAAATCATAACATTGAATAATATCTTCAACTTGGTCTGTTGCATCCTCCATTACCTGTATTTTCTTTGCTGATGTTTGTTTAATGATGATCGAAATCATCTGTTTCAATCAAATTTCGAATATTTTTAATAAAACCTCAAGCAAAATATATTTAAGGTTTTATTTTAAATGAATGCATATGAGATCACGAATCACTTTTGGGCCTGGAGAGTAATCGATTATTATCCAAAACCAACTGAGCATTGATTTTCTTTAATGTAGCATTTTTTTCATTTGTTTTGTTTAATAAAGATTTAAGATTTTCCATAGATTGTAAATCCACATCATGCTGGAGTTTAGCTTCTCTTTGAGAAATTTCAAATTTCATTTTTTCATCATCCAATTTATTGGTAAGCTCAGAATAATTCTTCCTTAATACAAAGAGTTGTTTGGTTGAATTGTCAACAATACCATAAAGTACCTTCAATTCTTTTTTTGCATGTTCAAATTGGTGATAAATATTAGAAAGCTCCTCCAGTACTCGATAATGCTCTTCATTTTCCTTAAGAAGCTCTTCACGTAAGTGAATATTATCTTCAACTTGATTCATTTTTTTATTGTTGATTGCCGACACAGTCAGTGCGAAAGATACCCTCAATAATCAATATTACAGTTGATTAATAAAGATATGGAGTTTGGCCGTTAATGAAATAAATCTAAAAATTCTTCTTTATTTAAATTAATAAAACTTGGAAGATAGAGATGAATATAATCGGTAAATACTTTTTTATTGGTATAATACTTACCCTTCATATAATAGACCGATCCTCTTTCTAATTCATTTTTCAGCATTATATGAATTTGTTTTATAATTCTATCAATTGATAATAACTTGGCATGTTCACTCCATCTTTTTAGATCATGGCTGGAAGTTGTTTTTGTTTCTAGATATTTTTTTAAATCGCCAATTGATACATAATTTGGATTTTTATTAGCTAAATCCGGAGTGATATTATCTCTTAGATAAGTCATACTTTTCCATATTAATGGATGTTCTTGGTTATCATTTTCTTGAGGATAATATGATGCATACCAAGTAATATAATCCGCAACAAAATATTCAATTAATTGATTTAGATTCTCTTGAGTATATTCCATATTGCAATGTATATACTTCATATTTGACTTTTCAAAAGGAACTAATTAATAATTATTTTTATATACGATGGGTAATACATTAACTAATTCATCAACAATGCAAAATATATCATTAGAAAACTTTGCAAGAGACCAAAATGCTCAATTTTTGTTAGATAAACCATTAGCTGATTTTTATGTTAATACATCGCATAATAGTTTTCTAGATAGTACTCAAATCTTAGGAAATCCTAGTACAGTAAATGTTGTAAATTGTTTAAATATGGGAGCAAGATGTATCGAAATAGATATTCACAAAGCTGGAAAATTATTATCTGTAATTAAAAAAAATATTCCCGATAGTGATCCAATTATTGCTCATGGAAATGATTCCATCATTGCGGATATATCATATGCATCTATTAATAATGTATTTTCTGGAATTGCTCAAAATGCATTCAAAAATACTAATGATCCATTAATTATATACTTTGAATTATTTAATTATGATGATGGAGAAATGATGAGTAAACTGAGGAATGCAATAATCAAATACTTTAAGGATAGATTATACTCAGGAACCCTAAATAAAGTAATTTCTAATAATTTAGTTGATGATTATTTTATAAATACTCCAATCCGCAATTTATTAGGCAAAATCTGCATTGTAGTGAATTATAATAATGCGAGTGTAGATAAATATTTATCAGACTTATATCATGGTACAACCCAAGAGCCATCTAATGGATACTTTAATGGTAGAAAAAATAAAATAGCCGGAGTATCAAGTAATGATGCTGTTCAAAATCAAATAAATAGAGTAACAAGAGTTTATCCATATAATACTGCATTATCTACAAATTATAATCCAGAGAAATATTGGAACTGCAATTATACATTTGTAGCATTAAATTTTGGTAATAATGATAATAATTTAAAAATAAATGCTTTAAAATTTAAATATTTAAATTTTGTTCCAAAAGATTTTATTATATCAAAAGATGGTAAGTTGATAAAATCAAATGGTTTGTATATGAATGTTCCTTTATTTCAAGGAGGTTCTGATAACGGATTTCTTAAATCAGGATTTGCATATTTTAATAATTACGAATGGGTTAATGGCGATTATAAATTAATTATGCAATCAGATGGAAATTTAGTTATTTATAAAAATGGATCTGCAAAATGGCATTCGGGTACACATGGTAATCCAAATGCAGTATTACGAATGCAATCAGATGGAAATTTAGTTATTTATGTGAATCAATCTCCGAAGTGGAGTTCTAATACATTTGGAAATGAAAATGGTTATGCTGGATTAGGCAATAACGGCACATTATATTTAATGAAATCCTCCGGTGAAGTAATAAGAAAATTTAACTAAGTTTTGTATAATAATATATTGCGAAAATAATTCATGATTGTAAAAAAATTATCAAATCTTATTAGTAGAGTTAATAAATTAAATAGCCGGCTAGATAATGTAGAATTAATAGTGTATTCATCACTATTAATATTTGGAGGCATAACCGTATACAAAACATTTATTTCAAATAACGAAGATACAGAAGAATCAATGTTAGATAAATATTCAAAAAAGAAACAAACACTTTTGAAACGAAAAAGTTTATCTTTTGAAGAATCTGGTCGTAATTTCTTAGAATAGTTCTTTGCCATTATATAGCGGATAATGATGTATCGATGTTTTAAAACTGAATTACGCATACAAGGAGGCAAGATTACAGACAATAATATTTCAACCAGACAAGTGTATAATAAATTAAATACAAAGCATCTAGTTAGCTTTGATGAATTTAAGAATTATATTACTAATGAAAATTCTATTATTAAAAAATATCTTTCAAAGCGAAAATTGATTGAAATTAATAATGCCGTTTATTTGATGAAAAAAAGATTTACCAAGTATGTAAATCATGAATCTAACAATCAAATTCAAGCATTGTATAATTCTGATACTTTGAATAAAAATCGACTTATAGAAATGCTATCATATTTTGTTGGACCAATGCTAGCACAAATGATATGTGTAATGATTCGCCATCGTAAAAGTGATCAGGATATATTTAATTTTATAAAATCAAACTTACATTATTCAGATTCATTACAATCAAAATTATTTCGTATGGCAAAAATCTGCGATGCTATTTATCAGAATGTAAGTAATAAATCATCTATTAACCTTCTTGATGTGGGACTTGGAAATGGCAACAAAACTCTTCAAATGAGAGAGATGTTAGGATGTAATATATCAGGGGCGGACTTAGAAGAATGGGGTCCATATAAAAATAAAAGTTTCAAGTTTCCTTATAAACAAATTCAACTTTCTCCATATAGAATTCCATATAATGATAATATATTTGATTGTATAACATTAATTTTAGTTTTACACCATGCTGAAGACATAATTTCAGTAATTAATGAATGCAAAAGAATGCTAAAACCAAATGGAATCATTGCGCTTGTTGAACATGATGTTTGGAGTGATGAAACAAATATGTTGATAGATGTTCAACATTTGATTTATAAGAAAGTTTATAATGAACAAACCTCTTATTTTGGAAGATATTATAATTTCTATGAATGGGATATTATCTTTTCTAAATGCGGAATGAGTCCAGTTTTAATGAATTATTTAACAGATGATTCTTCTAATTATCAAAGATATGATATGCAATACATAGCTATCTACAAGAATAATTAATTATTTTTTATTCCTGCAATGATTATGCTTGTCGATATTAATCCAAGGAATACATCATTGAATATTAGTAATAACCAAAATGTATTAGGATTTAGATCTTTTAGAAATATACCGGGCGTTAAGCAAATTACTACAGCCACTAATATGAATCCTAGTAATGTTACTGGAAGATTAATATCCATCTTTTTTGTATATATTAAGTCAGTGATTGTATTGCTAGATAAATATCATTTTCTTTTGTTTTAATTTTTTTGATTGTTATTTTTAATTGATTGATTTCTTCTTTTAATTCATTATTTAAATCAATTATTGTATTTGTTTGTTCTATTATTTTTTTTTGATTTTCGGTAAGATCAATAAGTATTTGTTTAATATTTGTTTGCAGTTTATGATTGTATTGATGATCAATCGTCATTCCGCGTGATAATAAAAACATGGTTGATTATATAACTATTGATTTATTTTCAAAAAAGCAATTGAAGAAGCAATTGCTAAATTATGATTTGATGGATATTAAATATTTTTTAATATACAAAAAAATGTACAAAGGGCCAATAGAACTACCAATAATTCTTCAACTAAAATGCATAGCATTAATTGATATAGGAAGTGTAATCAATATATTTCCAATTACATTATTTTTACGAGTAGCAGAAGTAAATTCAAGATTATTGGATAATCAATTAATGTTTCATGATTTATTAGATCTAGAACGTTTATGTTCTATTATTCTTAACTATGATATAAAAGAAGATATTAAAGAAGGTATCGAAGAATTAAAAAAAAATTTGAATCTATTTATTATTGCATCATCCACTCCAACTATGCCATGCGGTATGTGGACAAAGGTTTAATGGTAGATGTCAGATAAAGTGTAGTTAGGATCTTCACAGTACAATTTTGCCAATTCATATTGATCACAATAGAGTGCTCGTTTGAATCCCAAATCATTAAATGTTTTTGCAATCAATATAAACTCTTCATAATCAAGAAAAGCTTCATCATCCAAAACATCCATAATAGTCATGAAACGGCCATATCGTTGAGATAATTCTCGGCAAAGAATAATATCTCCCCAGCGATTTTTGAATATTTTCGCAACAAGAAGAGCATTGCCTTCCGATTGAAGTCCGTAGAACTGTTCTAGGACGCTATCAGGTTGGCTAAATGATTGTATATCAAATTCTAAGTCATTAAGCACTTTGATGCGCAAACTAACATGAATAACGTTAGAAAGCAAATTGATGATATGAGCCTGCATTGTTTTATTTAACTATTAATTTTGCTATTTTATGCTATAATTATTCGCTAATGGACATTAGTTTATCGTGCATTCGTTCCAGGTCCTTAATATCCGCTTTTACTGCCCATGATACTTTTAGCAATGTATATTGTTTAAAAAATTGCAGTTTTACATCATATTGTTTAGCTTCAAGTTCAGTAACTAGATTATAATAAATTGCAGTTTGTAGCTCTTTATTTGATACAGAATCGTCAACACGTTTAAAGTTAATTGGCAGTTTATAATCAATATTAGTTAATCCCACATCATATGCATTTGAAATCAATGTATTAAGTTGAAGAAGTATTTCTTTACAATATTCTGAAATAGTTACTTTATATAAACTATTTCTTTTTAATTTGGTAGCGCTACTCAAAATAGTTGAATAATCCATTTTATTTTATATATTATTATGTATTACTTCAACCAAATTTGCGCACCAATTCATTAAGTTTTGCTTCCAACTGTTTTAATTGTACAGTTAATGAATTAACTTCTTTTTTTAATAATTCATTTTCTTTAATAGTTTCCTTTGTAGTTGTCATTAAAATTGGAATTATTTGATCATATGAAACATTGAAAGCAATATTGGCTGGAGATATAAAATTATCATTATCAATTTCTTCATTAACATTTTGATATGGGGACATCCGCACTAAATTAGAAAATTTTGATTTGATAACATCTTGTGCAATTAATCCACAATGATTAGTTGATGGATCATCAATATAATTAAATTGTACTGGATTGCTACAAATTATAAATTTACGACAATCTTCATAAGATAATGATTTGATATTTTGTTTCAATCTTCGATCAGATGTGACACATACTGTTCCATTTACAATAATTGAACTTGTTGTGCGAAGTGAATATGTTGTATCTGTTGATATAATAGAGCCAGCACTTCCTTGTGAATTTAAATATCCAACAGTAGAGTTTATACTAAATGTGGTAGATCCAACTTCAAGTGGTAAACTATTATTTGTTGTATTTCCAATTTGCAAGGATCCTCCACTTGGTGCAATTTTCATTATTCCACTACTATTTACTGTTAATGCAGCAGTTCCAGATCCTCCAATGGTTACATTTGATCCTATTCGGAGAATAGATGATGAATCAACACCAATATCGCAAAATGCCGTTTCGCTTCCATCGGATGCATTATTAATAAGTCGCAAACAATAAGTTGCACCTGCGCCATTGATTGATAGCGTTCTAGTGGGTGATGATGTTTGTAATCCAACAAATCCGGAAGATTTGATCATTAGCTTTCGCGTAGATGCGGATATGCTTGCTCCATAATTTCCAATGAATAAATCTGCCGCCGCATTTGTTGTAGTAGATGACCCAGCCTGAATATAACATGCTGCTGCATCGGATATTAATCTAAGTGAATTTGTAGATGAAAGTACAATATCAGACGAACTATTTAACGTAGATGAAAGTGCTCCTAATGATGTGATATATGGCTGAGCTGGCGTACGAATTGTACCAATTAGATCAGTACTAGAAATGGAAGTAAATCCTGTTAATGATTTATTAGAATCTAACACAATTGCTTTTGAATTTGCTACAGTTCCAGGTGTAACACCTGATAAATAATTTAATTCTGCGGCAGTAGATATAACTAAACTTCCCGCAAGTTGTAATCCTTTACTTCCATTATGTCCAATAATATTAAAATTTGTTCCTGTAGTAATATTAATTTGCGATGCCTTTGATGAAAGAATCATATTACCATTACTATCAACTGATACTGAACCAGTTTGTACAGACGTTAGTCCTGATGATGTACTATATAATGTAATTTGATCAGCGCTACTTAGCGCACGAGGAGGTCTAAATACAGTATTATCCCAAGCCATAAATGAATTACTAATAAAACTTTTACTTAATGAAGTAGATGACCAACGAACTTGTAAAGATGAGGATCCTGTAATATTTTGAAATTGAATATAAATTGGTGTCCATTGCCCAGCTGTAAGTAAAATTTGATCAGATGTGTATTCTAAACCACTATTTGTATCCCAGACATTTAATATTAGTGTATTACCTATCCAAATACGAACTCGATCATTTGCAATTGCATAAAATCTATATAATTCAGTAAATTGTGGCAATACATAACCAATAATATCTAATGAGAAATTTGTGTTCAATTCTCTTGGATCATAATTTGTTAAATTAATATCTGTAATAATATCCACATTTACTACTCGACCACCAACATCTGGGCCAGTAATTTGTCTAATTAAAAGTGATCCAGTGTTGTAATTATTCAATGGTCCAGATAGCGATAGATTACTAATTGTAAATGCATTTGTTGACAAATTATCACAAGCTAATGTAGTTGCTGTAATTGAATTTAACCCAGTGATAGATTTACTTGCATCTACAACAATTGCTTGTGAAGCTCCTACAATACCAGGACTTACCTTCAAATAATTTAATTCATATGCAGTTGGTCTAACTAAGACGCCACCAAGATATAATCCTCTAGATGATCCATCATGCGCTGGAATATTTAAACTATCACTAGAACCAAGAATAATATCATTTCCACTAGCATCAATTGTTAAATCTCCACTAGTATCAACTGTAAATGCTGCTGTATTCGCAGTTGTAGTTGAAGTATTATAAATAGTTAATGCATTACGACTGAATTGTTTATTAGTTACTGGAGGAGGATTATTATCCCATGCTAAACGTGATTGTGCAATTTGACTTCTTAGTGCACTATTTGATGCCCATTCTAATAGGAAGAATGGAGAATTGCCGCTATCTACTTGATATTGAATATAAATTGGAACCCATTGTTCAGCATTTAGAAAAATTGTAGAACTAACTCTAACTGTTGATAATTTTACCCACGAGTGTAATACCATATCACCATTAATCCATAGTCGAACTCTATCATTACAAGTTACATAAAATGTATATGTTTCGGAATATTGCGGACGGATATATCCAATGATTTCACTAGAATATCCATTTGTCATATCTGCTGGTTGGAAATTAGAAAATGTTAATGATGATAATAGCTGAATATTAACCATTCTACCACCTAAATCAGTTGATGAATAACTTTTAATAATAATATTTCCTGTATTGAAATTTGAAATAACTCCAGATAATGATAATTCGGCTGCTGATAATTTATTAGCTGATAGCACATTAATTCCGCTAATTGAGTTGAATTCATTTGTTACTAACGAACGAAGCGATGTTGCAGTACCAGGAACAACAGAATTATAATTTAGTTGAATTGCTGTAGAACTAACCAATACATTATTTAATCGCAACCCAGCCGATCCGCCATCATGACCATTAATATTTAAAGTATTAACCGAAGTAATATTTGGTTGAGATGCTGTTTGAAGAGTTCCTGTGAGTAATGATGCTGATAATGAATTAATATTTGCAATATTTAATGAATTATCAACAATTAGTGCTTTCCCTGCTACTGCAGAACCAAGAGAAGTGTCAATTCGATTTATTTGATTTGCAGTAGCTGTAATTAATACACCGCTTAATGATAATCCAGCTGTTCCATTATGATTTACAATATTCAAAGTATTTACTGATGTTAAATTTGGTTGAGTTGATGTCGATAATGTTCCTGTTAGTGTTGTGGCATTTAAAATATTGATTCCTGAAATATTTCTTAAATTATCTAATACTAATACCTTACTACTAGATGCAGCACCTTCAGTAACATTTAATTTATTAATTTGATCAGCAGTAGCAATAACTAATGTTCCATTTAATGATAATCCTGTATTTGATCCATTATGGTCCATAATATTCAAAGTAGATACACGCGTGATATATGGCTGCGAATTCGTACGAATTGTACCATTAAGATCTACAGCAGTAATTGAATTAATATTTGTAATATTTTTAGATGAATCCAATACTAATGCCTTGCTTGCAGCTGCAATTCCTTGTGATACCAATAAATAGTTTAATTGATTTGCAGTTGCTAGTACAAGTGTTCCATTTAATGAAAGTCCTGAATTTGTTCCATTATGATCAGTAATATTAATAGAAGAAAGATTTCTAATATTCGGTTGCGTCGGTGTACTTAGAACTCCACTCAATGTGTTTGCGGTTAATACATTAATTCCAGAAATATTAAATGATGAATCTAATACAATAGCCTTATTCTGAGAAGCAATGCCAGCGGTAACATTAACTCTATTTAATTGCGAAGCGGTAGATGTTACTAATGTTCCATTTAATGCTAATCCAACAGTAGAACCATCGTGTGTTGCAATATTTAATGTATTTACTTGATTAATATTAGGTTGAATTGAAGTTTGTAAAGTGCCAGTTAGATAGGTTGCTCCAAGATTATTGATTCCTACAATATTTCTTGAACCATCAACAATTAATGCTTTATTTGAAACTGCGGTTCCTTCATTAACTGAAATTCTATTGATTTCCGCGCCAGTTGCGGTAACTAATGTGCTTCCAAGAATTAATCCTGTTGTTCCATTATGATTCAATATTGTTAATGTATTAACTATTTTTAAATTAGGTTGTTCTTGTGTTGTTAAAACCCCTCCTAGTAATGAAGAACTAATTGAATTGATACCAGTTATATTTTTTGAACTATCAAGAATTAAAGCCTTATTTGCTTGTGCCGATCCTGGAGTTGTATCAACATAATTAATTTCACTAGCGGTAGCTGTAATTAATACTCCACCTAATTTTAATCCGGCTAATGAACCATTATGTCCAGTAATATTTAATGTAGTTACACTTGTAATTAATGGCTGTGAACCAGTTTGTAGTTGTCCGAATAGATAAGTGGCGCTCAATTGATTAATTCCAGTTATGTTTTTAGAAAAATCAATAACTATGGCCTTTCCGGCAGCTGCCGTTCCTGGTGTAGTATTAGTATAATTTAATTGTTCTGCGGTAGCTGTAACTAATGATGTTCCAAGCATCAATCCTCTTGTACTTCCATTATGGCTAATGATTTGCAAATCATGATTATTATCTAATTTAATTTTTGAACTTACTGATCTTAATACCATATCACCCGTAATATTTGTATTAATTGTTGAATAGATAGCATCGGAATATTTTAACGTTAATTGATCCGATCCGGCAGTTTTAATTGTTACTCCCGCGTTTAGATTTGTTGGTCCGTTATTTGTCAGAGAAGTTAATGCACTTAATGATGTAATATTTGGTTGCGGGCCAGATGTTAATGTGCCACTCAGAATATTTGCAGATAATGAATTAATTCCTGTAAAATTCTTATTTGAATCAAGTATCATTGCTTTAGAAGCATATGCAATACCCTCATTTAATACTTTTAGATATCTAATTGTTTCTGGATCTACATCTAATACAGCGCCTCTAATTCTAAGTTCATTTGTAATATTCACACTTGATAATGATGTAATATTTGGTTGAGATCCAGTGAGTAATGTGCCTGTAATAGACGAAGCATTTAATTGATTAATTCCTGTAATATTTTTCGATCCATCCAAAACTAATGCCTTATTTGGTTTTGCAATTCCCGTTTGTACATCCACATAATTTAATTCTGTAGCTGTTGCAGTTACTATTGTGCCGCCAAGTCTAAGACCGGTTCCCATTCCATCATGATCAGCAATATCAAAATTCTTTTTAAATGCCGTAATAAGATTTGGATCAAGAATATTATCATCACAAGAGGGCATAAATAATACATTACCATTCGCGGTAACTCTACCATCAAAGTAGTAACTATCTTGATAACTCAATCTAATAGTAGAAGTAGTGGATAAATCATTATTAATTGTTAACATGGATTCAGTACTTTCAGTATTAATAGATACCTTTTGTGCTGGATTAATAAGCATTGCTAATGTATTTTGAGTTTTTATTACAATTGCTCCATCATATCCACTATCAATGGCACTAATAGAAGTATCATCATTTTGAAGAATATTCCCAGCTACTACAGCTGGAATACTAATATTTGCTGGTCTTGGCGGATAAGTCATTTATAATAACTTGAAAGATTTGATTAAGTATACTATATTGGATGATGCATTTGTTAGTTTCTTTATCATTTTGAAGTTTGTTATATGTAATATAAGAATCAAAAAAATAAACCCCAATCAATATTTCAGTCGTTTGTCTTTTAATTAACGATGAATTAATATTGACACAACAAATGTGAGAAGGAGTTTACGTGTGCCATGCGTACAATCAGTTAGAGTTGTCGATGGTTAAAGTCTGCGCATATTCTCAGAATATGACCAGTCTTCTTTTTTATGTATATGAAGTAAGATACCGTATTCTCATTTGAATTTGTATACGCTTAGATGCAAAATATATAAGAATATCCTGATTAAATTCTTCAATAGGATATCTACCACTACCAATTGGTTCTTCATGGCGAACTGTAGTTAAATCAACATTAATAATTATTGAATAATTATCCTTTTTCACAATAATATGACCTTCTGCTCTATTTACTTCAGTAATTATATCTACATCGCGAGCAGGATCTGGCGTGCCAAATCCAGAAATATATATCAAATCGCCAGTAACTAAATTATGAGGTTCATCAAATATAATTAATCCATATTCATTTGTATAATCAATTGTCTTAGGATACATTCTATCTGCATCAAATGATATTTTTGGATAAACTGCTCCTAAGCTAAGAGTAAAATCATCTATATGATTTACTGGTTTAGAAAATGAATAAATTGTATTAACTGGCTTAAGATAGATTAAATTATTATCAATATAATCTATATCAAAACAAAAGTGAAACTGGCCTCCCTCATATGCTTCAAATGAACTAGCTACCCACTCATTAATACTAAGAGTTATTTTGTTATAAAATGTAACATATACTGGTTTATAAGGAATTGAAAATGGGTAAATTTCTAATTCAATAATATCCTTTATTGTATTTCCAATAATTATTCCACCATGATCACTTTTAGTTTTTGTGTTACTAATTAATGAAAAAACCATTTTTGTTGGATCTGGATTTACTTTATTTTGATATCTAGAATCAATCATAATGTATTCATCTCGATGTAAGGATTGATAGTTTAAATATTTAATAGTTTCGATCCTTTCAGGCATAGACATATCTAATATTGTTCCAATACCATCAAATGTTTCTTTAAATGTTTCAATACGATTTGCAAAGGTTCCCTTGTACGCAGCGTTCATATTTTTTGCATCATCTCCAGGAGTTTTAATAACCTTCAGTAAATATTTTTTTGTTTTATCAATTTCATCTGGAATGGTAATTCTATTTGCTTTAATTGTATCACCATATAATTTGACAATATATTTATTTGCTTCATCTAGCGTCTTGGCTTGTTTGATAACATGTTCTGACTTAATTGGCGCAAGGAAGGATTTAATATTAATAATATTACTCTGAAGACGGGGATCTAATTTATACTCAATACAAATCAATTTGATTAAATTGGGTAAATTATTTTTATGTTCTAATTGTTCTCGAAGAGATGTCATTTTCTACTATTATATAGTTTAGACATGAATATGAAAACAACACTAATCCAATTCATTTATAAAAAAGAAAAAAAATAAATCTAAATAATTCTACATGTACAACTGGATCCATTAATAATTGTCATATACTTAATATCAGTTGATGGAGCTGATATAACTAAGTTACCTTTTGAATTGATCAGAGGCGCGCATTGCTTGTATGCTTGCCATCTGGGTTCATGAACAGCGAGCCAATAAAATTCAAAGAGACAATTTTTACCACAAGGCGAATAATCTATATCTATGATAGCTGGGTAATTAGTATATTTAGATCTACAATCGTCATTTTGTAAAACCATAGTATCATTGAGCCATACTTCGCAGGGTCCGCTATGGCTAGTCGTAAATCCTTCCTTATATTCATCATTTTGCCAACTCATCGTTGTCATACCGCTAACATCTACCGGAGGGCCATCGATTCTAGTATTTCCACAATCAATCTTTGCATAATCAAACATATCCTTTAATGATTTAAATTTTGTTTTTTTAAATGATTCAGTAAATGTTTTTGCATTATTGGTAGGATTATCATCCCATTTATATTTGGCAAATGCTGGATCAATATCTTCAGTGATAATTGCATTATAGGAAGATTTTACCGCATTATTGATAAATATAGCTGAAGGGTTGGATAAATACCCATGGGCATGTGCGTAATTAATAAGCAAGAATATAGTTACTAATAGCATCTTTGTATATATCATTAGTGATAGAAACCAGTATTTCAATATACAATGACAAGATTTGAAGATATATTATTACAATACTCTAATATGCCATGGGAATGGAGGCAAGTATCTGCTAATCCATCAGTTTCATTACAATTTATATTAGATAATCCACAACTTCCTTGGGATGTTAAATATGTTTCTAGAAATATTAATATTACTGAACAGGATGTATTAAATAATTTGAATTATCCATGGAACTACGAAGGGCTTTGTATGAATCCAAATATATCATTAAAATTTTTTAATGATTATATTATTAAGCCTGATGTTGTTCATAGAGTTGATTGGCATCATTTATCATCAAATCCATCTATAACAATGCTTGATATTATTAATTATCCTAAATATGCATGGGATGATAAATATTTATCATCTAATCCGAATTTGACTAGTAATTTTATCTTAAATGAAGGAAAGGATCGAAAATGGTTTGTTCCATTCATTTCTTCAAACCCTGGTATTACAGCTAGAGATATATTCAAATCAACTTTAAAAAATATGTTTGATTGGGATTATAAGAATTTGTCGGCTAATGTAAATTTACCAATTGTTTATGTAAATGATAATTTGGATAAGCCATGGAATTTTCATTCAATAAGTACTAATGTAAGCATTAATGATTTAGAAAAATTTCATCAAATTCCATGGGATGCGCATGGATTATCAATAAATAAAAATATAACATTTAACTTTGTAAAGAATCATCCTAAAGTAAAATGGCATCTGCCGTCATTGCTATCAAATTCATCAATTGATTTCAAAACAATTATGAATAATTATAGTTGGTTTGCTAACAAGTGGACTGAAAAAAATATAATCGAAATGTATTTATCATCAAATGCAACAATTACAAATGAATGGATTATGCATACGGCTCAAAATATTGACTGGAAGCGATTATCAAGCAACCCATTGTTCTAGATATCTCATTTCATCGGTAATTAATTTTTTTGTTGTTAACTCTAACCAATCTAATTCATCTTGATGCTTCAATGCAAAATCAAGAGAAATGGTTGCTCCGATTTGGAGTGGAGAAATAGTATCGAACCCTAATGCAAGCGTCGATCCTAAAATCGATTGTGGTTTATTCTCAGATTTTGATAATATTTTTTTACGCATATGATATGCATTTTTTTTCATATTTTTAATATTAAAGAGAAATTCAGTGCTTAAATTTGAAACATCCAAATTAGGATGATCCCAACTTATGAAATGTATAAATTGCCTAGCAAATATTTCATCTCTGATATTATTTTCACTAATCCATTCCCAATCCATATCAATTCCATACATAATAAATATGTGAGGTGACATTTTATGCGAAAATCTACTAAGACTTTTCCAATTCATTAAATTTCCAAAGATCTCGAAATGTATATCGGAAAACCAATCAGGAGGATTATGACTTATTAATTTCCAATTAAATTTATTTTCAAAAGCATGCATAAATTCGATTGTACGAATTCCACCATATAGTTGCGCATCCCATTGTACAATTTTATAACGAAAACGATGAATAATAGATTCATCTAAAATTCTTGTTAGCCATTTCCAATCAATAAATTCTGAGTAATGAATAATAAATTCATTACTTAATGGAATTTTAGAGTTGAATATTCTCATCCAATTTAGTTCAGAAATATCATCCTTAGAAATCTGATTCCAAAGGAATGCTTCATTCACAAATGAATGAATGTTTGATTCAGTATTAACTCTAGTAACCCACAAAGGCATCATCATATATTTAATAAACAAACATTTGTGATTTTGAGCTATAAAAAAATGACATGTGTAATCATACTTCAAATTCATTAATTGTGATCAATTCACACTTATAATTTATATTTTTTCGAATATATAATCCACGATCAATAGTCTTTATAATCATATTTTTTGTAAAATGCTTTGGAACTTTAATTTGCAAATAATCATATCCATATTGCGATAATGTAATTATATTTTTGACTAAATCATAATCAGTGAAACAAATAAACTTGATTTTACGAATCATTCGATTATATATGACATAGACCATTCCAGAATGTATAGATCTACTATTGACAGATTTTGCCCTCATCAGTAGCATATTTATATAGCGAATATTTGTATGAAATGTTGTTGGAATAAGTGATTTAATTCTTGTAATCCGTTGAGTATTCATAGTATTTTTATTTTTAAAAATATTATTTGCAATTTTGTGCTTAAAGTATTAGTAACTATCGCTACTATCGCTACTATCGCTACTATCGCTACTATCGCTTTCATATAAGAACTCAAAATTTCTATGATTATATAGGTCAATCCATTCTTTGTTTTCTTTGCTATAAATAAACATAATAGTGCGTTTATCGTCGGTAAGTTGCAATATATCATTATTTGTATTCCATTTGTACTTCTTAATGCATTTTTTTAAAATATTATTTGCTACCGTAAATAAAGATTGTTCATTATGAGTTCCAAACAAATAAAATTCTTGTTTGCTAAGATTTGCAATAGTATAGCATCGACACATTGTATATTTATTACATATGCATTCAAAAAAAGAAGAATTTACTTTTTTTATAATGATTAATTTTTCTTAACGGCCTTCTTGCCGCCTTTCTTTACGGGAGTTGGAGGAGTAGATTCTTCTACTTGTTGTTCATCATCTTCTTCTAATTCATCTTCCCCGTCATCATCTGTCTTACCCTTGTTCTTACGAATAGCAGCCAACTCCGCAATACGAGCTTGCACAACATCAAGAATTACAGCAACATCTTCATCACTAGAATGAATATGATCTTGGAGTAGAATTTTAGTAGCAATTAATGCATGACGTTCGGTAACAGTTTTACTGTTTGCAGTTTGAAGAAGGGATTTAATAACATTAGCGTAACGGTCAAGCACTTGGAAGATAATATCGTTTACAATAGCGCTAATTTCCTTACCAAGAAGAAGACTTTTGAATCGTTCATCTTGGGACTTAATTTCCTTGAATGTATTTTGAATATATTGAGACAAACGAGGCTTTGTTGTATTAACATTAACTTCTTCTTCTTCGGCAGTTTCAGAAGCTTCCGTATCCGCTTCGACTTCAGATTCTACTGGAGTGGTTTCGTCGGCAGTTGTATCTTCAGTCTCTGGTTGAAGATGTACAGCATCATATACAGCTCGCGTATTCATATATAAACCAGCCATTAATTTAACTTGAAGTTCAGACCATGGAATATGAGCAAACTTAGTCAACTTATTGGCTTTTACTTGAGCGGCACAGTTATCGCATGTAGCGACTAAAATCTCACGAAGCATAAGATTAAGTACATGAGTAACTGCTTCGTAAGCATAGCGACTAAACTTAAATTTCATGCTAGATGAAATATCCTTAAGATTCTTGTATTCATCTCCGGATTCGGCAACCTTTTTCTTTAACGCTTCTGAAGCCTCAGACTCTAGATAAACCTTTGTTTCGGCTTTGCATTGTTCTAATGTTTCGATTTCTTCAGAGGTTAGTTCTGGTGCAGATTTACCATCTTCAACAGGAGCAGTAACCTTTTTAATAATCGAAATCCAATTTTCAACCTTCCCATTAATCTTAGCATCTGCTAAATATTTTTTTACATGGATGGCACCAACAATTTTACGTGGATCTACCGCTTTATCTTTAATGAATCCGCTAGTAGCCATAACAATTGAACGAACTTCATCATCGGTAAGATTAACATAAGTGCTAACTGCTTTAGTAGTCTTGCGTACCATTATTAATGTTTTTGAACTGTAGAATGTGTTCTATTGAGTGGGATTATATACTCTATAAACAAACCTTAAGATAGACTCGTTTTTTCTTAGCACCATATTGAATTATATTGAACCTAGTAGAACTATTGGTCATGATATTTTTATATCAAAATCAAAAAAAAAAGAAAATAGATAATTAATGCTAAAAAGGTTTATTAATTATTCAAATTGAAATGATTCAAAATAAAATTATGATTCTATCTTTTCTCCATATATGATGCTAAATCAAACGCAGTATCTCTCTCATACCAATCAATATTTTCATAATGATTCAATAATGGCATTTGAATAGTTTTTAATTTGTAATAATCTTGATTAGTTCTTTTTTTATCAATAACTCTTTTAGCACGCTTACCTTTTGCTAATTCTTGATAATGAATTGTATCAATTGATGATTCATGTGGGCGATTTTGCGTAAATAAATACGCCTTCACAGCTTCAATTGTTTTATCGCTCATAGTTATATATTAGATAAAAAAAAGTCACTGAAGGATTGAACTATTTCTTAGAATTGATATCATTAATATATAATATAAAATGGGTTACTATCTACGAGAATTATCTAATAGTACTACTACTACAGTGGAACCAATTGGTCCAAATTTTGAAATTACTCCACAATTATTACTTTTAATTTTACTCCCCCCAGCTGTAATGTTAACCATCATCATTGTATGTATAAAAAAAGAAACGCGCAGAGAAGAAACTGATATAATATTAACTCCAGCAAATAATTCAAATTTGATCACAAAGGATAAAATTTAATTCTTACACAATTTTTTGTAATTAAAATAATATTTATTCATTTTTTTCTCCTTCATTTTCCATAATTTCCATGATTTTATCAAGTGTTGTAAATACTCCATCAAGTTTAGGATTTTTCTTTGGCATAGAATTTGCTTGTTTGCGGAAATGGAAGATAATTCGTTTAAATTGACCGAGTGTTTGGGTATCAATATGTAGATCACTACTAATATCATTAATAAAATTTTCAAATATAATTGCTGGATTTCCAGATGCTACAAAATCTTTATAGTATGAACTCATACCATTTTTTAACATATCAACACTATTTTCGATAATTCGAAATGCTTTGTCGCATCGTGGAATTTGTTTCTTGGCTGCAGTAATGGCAGTAATAATTAATTCAGATAATTTATCAATGTCAACATCTGGACTAGTTACGATACTATAGATATCCTGTGTAGTAATGTATAACATATTACACATAATTAGAATATAGCGTTTACATTCTTCTACTTCTTGCTTCTCAGGAAAATTTTCCTCAAGAATATGAGTGAATAAATGCTTGAAATTGATCTTTGCAAAATCAAATACAAAGAATTCTTCTCCAACAGCACGTTTAATAAAACGATCGGATAAAGCGCATCTATCTTTAATACAATCTTCTCCTTGTTTTAATGCTTTGCATACCTTTAAATATTCTTCAATTACAAATGAATCCTTGAGTGCTTGATAAATTGGAATTAAATTATCGGGCGTAATATTTTCTACAGTAATGTATTCATCGACATATTTAACAAATTCAACTAAGTTACGTACTTCTTGATCAAAGAATGGATCGACTCCAATTTTTGTATGTAAACGATCCAAAATAGCTTCTTTGAATTTAAGAACCAATCGATTACAACGAATAATATCATTTTTTAGACGTTCATATTTATCTTGAACTATATCTTTATCTAATTTTGTTGGATCGCCAGTTAGCTGCTGAAACATATTTAATAGTTCAGCTTGATCTAAATCTCCTACTTGGGATACTACTTTATATTGCTTACGTCCTTTACCCATATTAGATTAATCACCGATTCTGAAGTAATGACTTATAAAAGTATAAACTAACTCTTTCTATACTTATCATTTTGATCAATCAGAACCACGTTAAAATAATGGATGAACAAGTTCGAAAATATAATACTCAAATTCGAGAATTATTAGATTTAATTAGCGCCGAGATTCCAGATCATCCATTAATTAGTACAATTCATCGTCGATTCCGAGTAGCTCTCTCGATTGATCGAACATATATTATCGAAGAAACTAGTCCAGAGATGTTATTATATCGAGATATTATTGCAGAGGAACGATGGAATGATCTGATCTATAAAAAATGGGAAGATGAAATCGATAATCATAAAAAACAAATGATGTATGAAGTTGACAATAATTCCCTCCGCGATATGGTTTCATTACTTCGTGAAATTTGGGAAGCATATGACGAAGAACAACAAGCATATGTGCAACGAGCAATGAAAAAATTACTAAGTTATTGTGTTAAATATCACAAAGCAAAAGCGGAAGGCCGTCAATAAATTTACAAAAATTTATTTTTTTTATTAGAAAATTGTATCATTATCAATTTTAAAACAAACTTCTCTGAATTTTTTCATAGAATAATCACGAATTGGTTTATGCGGATTATTAAACTCAGATGGGTGAACTCCATTTAATCTACTATAAATATAAAATAAGCTGTAAGCACCGCAATTTCCTGTTTCGGTTGATTGATGCTGTATTGTCGTAATAATATCAAATGTACAAAGAAGGCCGGTAAGTTTAGAAATATTCATAGCTGTTTTGGTCCAGAATTCATTAAAATCTTTATTTGAAACACCATCGCCAGCGGAATTAAATAATTCAATTCGAATCCATGGCTTTGCTGTATTTTCTGGATCTTTTTGATCAGTTGATATAAATAAAGCAAACCAATGTTGTCCGGATCCTTTAGATGAATCTGTGTTACAAATTATACCATATGAATGAAAAGGAACATTATTATACGTGCTAAGTTTGGATTGATAATTAGCGGTTCCTGATAATAATCCTCGTTTTATTAATCCATAATTTATTTCATTTGGAAAATCAACCTCAGTAACTGAAAAAACAGAATAATCAAATGTTTTAATATTTGCTGGATTAAATGCTTTTAAATCAATCATATGAATAAATCCATGAGCAAACCCAGGATATTTATGTCTAAATTGACTCATTACTGTATCAATCTCTGTATTATTTAACCAGTAATTATGGTCATAGCTTCCTGTTGGAGCTTTAAATGTTTCTCTGATTAATTTATCTTTTATTTTTTCTGGAATATTTACTTTATCTAAAATGCATTTATCATTGTTACAATTAGTCTCTTGTTTTATTTCAGCGATTGAGTTTCCGCTTGTGTATTCGGTAAGTAAAGAAACTTGGTCGGAAGTAAAACAAGAATTATTATTATTTTTTTTTGCATTAAGTGCACACTCTGACATGATTTTTAGCAAGTATTATTCATATAGTATATCAGAGAGAGATCAGTAAATATGGAACTGGACAAAACTTTTGCAGTCTTTAGTGATATTAATCGGCCAGATTCTGAATTAGTCTCAGAGCGAACAGATAATTTAATTCATGAATCTGGTCGAATGCAACTCAATACTTATCAAGCATTTGTTCAAAATCTAATGAATCCCCGAAGTGATATGCGATCGCTATTATTAGTGCATATGACTGGTACAGGTAAAACTATTACAGCACTCGCTACTGCAACCGAATATGTGAAGCAATATAAACCTAATTTAGAATTATCATCAATTTCATCAATTATTGTACTTGGATTTACTAAAGATATTTTTAAAAAAGAACTAATGAGCCATCCAGAATTCATGTTTGTAAATATGGATGAAGCAAAACATTTAAAGGAATTAGAATTACATATGCATGATTCTCCAGCTATTGCTGAACAATATCAAATAAAACGAAAACAATATCAGCGTAGATTAATCAAACGTGAAGTTAAGGGAATTTATCAATTTTATGGATATCGACAATTTGTTAATAGAATAATCAATATGGATGATGTTCAACAGATGCTTCTTAAAAGACAAAATGACGAACCAATTGATGATGCAGACTTAGATCCAAAACTCATAAAAAAATGGATAGAATCTGGGGATGTAAGAATCAATACAAATTTTATTAAAAGTCTATCAAGATCATTATTTATATGTGATGAAGTGCATAATCTATACAAACAAAATACATTGAATATGTATGGTTTAGCAATTTATATTATATTTGATTACTTTTTTAATACTCTTCCGACCAATGATATGGATTATGGATCAGTACGTTCACTTTTACTTTCGGCAACCCCATTAACATCGAGTGCGATGGAAATTATTCCAATTATATCTTTACTCACAGGAGAAACTTTAAATCAATCAGATGTATTCCAAGTGGTAGATGGAGTAGATCAATTAACAACAATTGGGTTATCAAAAATTAGAAAAACAATTTCGGGAAAGGTTAGTTATATTATGGACGATAACCCAAAAGAATATCCATCATCATCTTTTGTTGGGGAAAAAATAAAAAATATTGAATACGTGCGTTTTATTAGATCAAGTCCAATTGGACATCAATTAAATTGTTTTGAACATTGGAATCAACGTGGAGGATTAGTAGATGATCGAGGAAGTAACATGATTAAGGATATTACATTTCCGGCTACTAAAGAATTTCCATATGGAGTTATCTTTAGTAGAAATATTAATGATTTGTATTCACTTCCAGATAATAAATCAGTATATAAATCTCCAGATGGATTTTATACTTCAAATATTTTCAAACTAAAAGAATTATCAAATTATTCTTGCAAATATGCTCAATTGATTAAAATGTGTTTAGCAATGAAAGGAACTAAGGATGGTAAAATATTTATTTATCATCCATTTGTGCAAGGGTCAGGCACTGATTTATTAGTTAGTTTATTTAATGCAAATGGGTTTGTATTAGATGGTAATCAATTAAATAATGATAGTATTTGTATGCATTGTAATAAATTATATGGAAATCATTCAGGCGATCATGATTTTACTCCTGTGCAGTTTACATACATTACTGGTTCTTTAAATAAATCAGTAGTAGCATCAAGACTAAATGCATTTAATAATGATTTAAATACTACCGGCGAAAGAATCAAAATTATTATCGGATCAAAGGCAATGAGAGAAAGTCATACTTTAAAAGCATGTAGACATGTAATGATTGTACATGAACCCAGTTCAATTTCTGAAATGATTCAGATTATTGGTCGAGCAGTTCGCAAACATGTACATGCTATGCTTCCGGCGGATCAACAAACAGTTCAAATATATGTGTTATCTACAAATATTGAAAATATTAAACATGCGAATGAAGACGTTGCTGCTAATGAAGAATTATCATATAAAATGAAAGTATTGCAATATATTCAAATTGATAGAATCGAACGCATTATGTATGATGTATCAATTGATTATTTGATTAATTTTCGTTTTAAATTACGAGAAACTCCTCCACTTTTAGGAGAATCATATCCATTAGATACAAAACAATATAATGATTATGAAAAGATATTAACAAAAACATACGCTGAACTAAGAAATGGAACAACCTCTCATGGTATTCATACCAATAGATTTAATATATTTTACTTTGAAGGAGAAGTGCGACTTGTAATTATGATAATAAAAAGAATTTTATTAGATCATCAACCTGTGATTAGTATCGCGCAACTTCGACTGTTAGTTAGAGCTCCACCATTTTATGTCGAATATAATACCAATTTAATTTCAGATGAATCAATTATTGTTGCAATTAATAGGCTGATTTTTAAACCTGAGCAAATGCGAATAATTATGCCAGTGAATAAAATTACTACTGTTGATTCATTATTTGATCAATCATCAATATTAATTGATACAAATGACCAAGAATATAAAATTGTATGCATTGGAGATCCGTTATGTACTAGTTCATATTTAGTAAAGAAAACAGTACTGTCAATTATTGAAGGAGATCAATCTATTATTGATTCATACCGACGTATATATTCAACGCCAATTAATGCGCCAATAGATCTTAAGGAATTATCTGTATCATGGGCTAAAACAATTGATGTTAATGATATTTTAGATGATATCAAATCGGAATGGAAAAATAATCAAGATGAGCAACAATCAATTAATGAATTATTGCAGCAATTACCATTAAAAACTCATGCATTATTAGCAGAACTTGCTATAAAATATGCTAGCGATATAGCATTTAAAAAAATTAAAGGCAATAAAACTGAAACAAATATTTATAAATTTCTAATTGATTTCTATAGATCAAAACGATTAATTTTCATTATTTCTGAATTAAAACATACACGTATTTATGATCGTTATAAAAAATTTGATGTAAATACAGGATCTAGTTGGTTTAGTGCAAATGCTCGACCATCTACTGCAACACTTCCAATTGGTCATACAATCATCGAATCAGTTAGAATATATAATCCGGTAGAATCTACATGGCTAGAATTAAATTCATTAGGAACTGGTATACAAGAAAAACATCCATTTGGATTTTATATTTATGAAGAACAGATAGAAAAGAAATTAGATGTTGCTATCAAAATCAAATTTGAAGGAGATCCAAAAGCAAAAGGAATCACAATGGTATTTCTTCAGGTGCCAGATATTATACGAGTGGCAAAACAACTAAAAGTAGATATTTCAAACATAAAAGTTAAATCTGATATGATTGCAAAAATTGAAATTGCGGCATGGAAGATTCAAGAAAAATTATATCCCAAAAGAGTTATTTATCGATTAATAGATATTTAAAATATTTCTATACCCAATGTATGAACTCTATGAATATAATTATGCGTAACGAGTTTTATTGTGCGATTTGTTTATTTGCTACATCACTTACGGTTGGCTTCGTAATTGGATATTTTCAAAAGCCAAAAGTAGATGATGATGAATTATACTAGACATATAAAATAATGCCATCAGAGCAAATTATAATTATTTGCAATTCTACAATAGTAATTGGATTTATATCCTGGATTTCTTATAGAATATTTCAGTGTGTATATTCGCGGCAACGATATCAACACATGCTTGGATTAAAAAAATTATATTAATTATTTAAAGATAAGACATAATCATATCCCAATAATCATCTGAGATATTGTATTTTTTTAAAAGTATCTCCATATGTTTTTCATAAACCTTTTGTATCAAAGTATTTCTATAAGGAAGTTTATGTTCTTTAATCATAATTGTATATTCAGGAATATCAATGAGTAAATCTTCTTTATATGCATTGGATCTGCAATATTCAGATGCCATAGATTTTATAATATTATGATCGTTGCGTTCAAAATTTAATGATCCTACTAATTCAAGATATCTTTGTAAATTATTTTGAAAATCAGGAAAATATTCGATATCATTTTGGATGCAATCCTCTATCATAAGAAATTTACTTTCACAACAACTGGCTTCTCGACAAACTATAATAGACCCAAATCTTTTTTTTAAAATATTTCTAAGTTGAAATATTTTTTCGTCTGAATCAAAATCATTATAGAATCTTTGAATCAATGCATCTGGTTGGCCTTCTAAGGAAATATCCATTGGAGTTGTTTTTAGAAATTCAATTTTTTCTTCAAATGATGCATCTGAATCAAGCATGTGATAGAGAATTTCATAATCGTATTTCATAGCTGGTTGTACATTTTTTATAAAAAATATTCAATTTTGTGATAAAAATAAACCTCTGTTTGTGATGTTTCCATAGTGAATATCACAGCATATCCGCATTTACCATAAACAAATTATTAAAGTTTTTCGCGCCAATTGTATCCCTTACTACGATGAAAATTTTTATCAATTAAATCATCTCTAGATAGTTCAACTAATTCATTACCAAGAATTGAATAATATATTTTTTTTAAATTCAAGTTATCAAAGTTATTTCGAATAAAACGCATACAATTGAGGCAACATTTGGAATTACCAATAATGCCGGTTTTTGAAAGTTTTACTACCAAAAGAATTTTCTTATTTTTACTCAATGTTTTAGATTTATAGTACCTATTTATTGATTGAATCTCGGCATGAATGGAAAATGGAAAAGAATCTGATTTAAAGTAAATATTTGTATCATAGCACAAAATTCTATTTGTTTTCAAATCAAGGAGAAATGAAAAGTGTTTATTCACATATTTATTATTACTTAAATTAAATAATATATTATTTTTAATTTTGGATGGGAAAATAAATCCCAAGGAATCAAAGAGTACTTCGAGTTTTTCTAGAGATGCCATTATCGAAAAGTATACTATGAAATAATATTCTCAATTTTAATCCTACTCAATATAAGCAATGAAAGTGGGAATACACATATTTCGTAAAGATCTGCGAATTGTAGATAACTTAGCTCTCAATGACCTAAACAAAAAAGTTGATAAAATAATTGGTCTATTTATTTTTGATTCAAAACAAATTAAAAAAACAACTACTAACGAGGCATATTATTCAATAAGAGCTGCGCAATTTATTATTGATTCAGTTAATGATTTGAATACACAATGTAATAATTCCCTATTAGTTTCATATGGCAATCCAACAACTGTTATTGAGGATATACTTAAAACTATTCAACCATCTGCTATTTCATTTAATGCTGATTTTACCCCATATGCTACAAAGCGCGATGATGCAATTGTTAAAATTTGCAACAAATATAAAATAGAAACAATTATCAATAATGATGACCAAACACTAATTCCAATGCAATCATTATTAAAAAAAGATGGAATGCCGTTTATGGTTTATGGTCCATTTTATAAACAATTCGCTAAACAAAAAGTAAACAAACCATCAACATCTAGAGTTACTTGGTACAAACCAAAATTAAATGTAAATGATGAACCATTGCAGTGGAATTTAATTGAACCAACTTGGATAGGTGGACGCAAGGAAGCACTAAAAAGATTAAAAAATAAAACGGCAGTAGGAGCCACGGATCAGGTCGCGCAAGAAACATCTCAGTTAAGTACATATATGAATCAAGGATGCATATCTATTCGTGAAGTATATTGGACTTTTAAAGAAAAATATAAATCTATTGAACCAATACGTTCAATAGTATGGCGCGATTTCTTTCTATGTATTTATAGATTTGATCCATCAGGAAATAGTTATACCTCTCACATTGATAAAAGATATGATCAAATAAAATGGCCAAAGGTTAAAGAATCGGAATGGTCAAAATTTATTAATTGCAATACTGGATTCTTATTAGTAGATGCTGCTATGACTGAATTATTAACAACCGGATTCATCAATAACAGATCTAGATTAATCCTTGGTACTTTCTGGGTGAAGTATCTTATGATAGATCCTTTAGATGAATATTATGGTAGTCAAGTTTGGTTCAGTAAATTATTAATTGATTGCATTAGCTCGCAAAATAAATTGAATCATCAATGGATTTTATCAGAGTTGGATCTTTCAGGACGCCGTTTTGCTATGCGTGGAACGTCCCCATTAACAGGCCGTAGCATGAGAATTGATAATGATACAATTAAACGATATGATAAGAACTACGAATATATTAAAAAATGGCTACCGGAATTCAAAGATAAAAGTGTGAAAGAATGCAAAGAATTAACAAAAAAAATAAAACCAATGTATGAATGGAAGGAAAGATATATGCAATATGCAAAATTATTTAATAATCTTCCTCGCTAGGAAATTGGACATGACTAATATCAACATTTTCAATTTCGGCAATAGCTTTCATTGAAGCAATATCTTCTTTGGAAATAATTCCAGTTTGAACCATTTCTTTGATATTATCCTTTTCATTATGATCATCAATAATAAATTTGATCTTATGTAATGGATAATTAAGATTTGTAACTCTTTTATTGCCCAAGTCAGGCCGAGTCTTCACAATTGGATTATTAACATTTGCATAATATATCCATTCCACAAAATTGCCTTCATCATCATAACCCTTTGCAATATAGCAATCAATAAATTTCTGACAATATGGAAGAGTAGATGCATAGAATACTTCATCTGCTTCATTAACATGATTTAAAATCTTTTCATTAAATGATTCATTTTGTACATAATTATCCATTCTCATTTGATAAGTTTGGAATCGTTCTTTACGAGTTTTATCAACCATAGAATGATAGATTGCAAGAATATCTTTACGAAGATCGACAGTAACCTCTACATCAAATGATTTATTCTTTTGAGAATAATTAACATTTGCATCATCTGGAAATAATTGTTTCATAAGTTTTAAAATTACTCGTTCAGTATTAATCTCACATGAAATTAAACATATCGCTTTGGGTCGCAACATATAGTAATCTTCTTCATGGCGCTTACTTAATTCCTTAATACGAGCACTTATATCGGCAAAGTTGGTGCAACAGAAATAATGTTTCATAAATGCTCGATAAATTATTTTTTTATCATCAAACTCTACTTCACGAGGTTCCTCATGTGGTTTATAGAAACTAACTACAAACATTACTTTCATATGTTTCAATCCATAGGAAAGAGATGAACCGTTCATTAGTTTGTTCAATTGTGTTTTCATTACGCAAGAACCAATCCATGTAGGAAGCGTCATACGAGCAAATGATAACATGAACTCAAATAATACATCAATTTTTTTATTGAGTAATTTAATTTCTACATTATTCTCTTCTACAGTTTTTCGCATTGCTCTACCATGGCCAAGTAACTCAGCAATTTGAGCTGATTGATCAGCAATCTGAGATGATTGATAATCAATTTTCTTGGAAAGATTATCAATCTTATCATCCTTCATTGAAAGTAATTTGGTTGAATATAAACGTTCATAATCTGTGTAGAGTTTATGAACTTTTTCAAGAAGTAGATAATAGTCACAATAGATTACAGGATCTATTGGTTGCTTTGCTCGACGTTGAGCGCGCATTAGACACTTTTTAAATGCTTCAGGACAAAGATAATACTCTTTTTTAATAGATGTACCCCCTTGTTTTCTGAGCTGCGAGACGTCTCGCAGCTGGTAATCAGAGCCTTCACTTAGCATCAATTGATCCAATTTCTTCTTAATATCATTAGAACGTTCAGATGTCATAATTCCATATTCTAACAATTTACTATGATGAACATAGAATTCACCTTCATGTTCACATAGTTCTAGAAAATATTCCATGAACGAAATATCTTGATCTGGGTAAAATTGCAAATGAATTGATTTGAAGAAATCAGTCATAGTAATCTTTGTTAGATCAGTAGCAAGCTTGGTAGCATATTTAATTGGCGAAAGCATTATAACTAGTTTTGCGCTTAATTAGTATATTTATATTGTCAGGTCGTCAATTTTGGATAAAAAAAATCTACAAGGTTCTTTTAGACGTTACTTAGCACATTATTTAGTTTATATCTTGCCCTTCTCAAGAACTGAAACATTAATATTATTTGATCTTTTTCTGCGGATACCTATCCAACAACAAATCAAAAGTGAAAATGTTAAAACTAATCCAATAATAATTATTGCATTTTCTTCTTTTTTAGATATTTTGGTCCAATATTGATTATTAGAATTATATGCTTTATATTCGACCAAATATTCGCCATCCATCAAACAAATAGAATTTATGATATCGTCAATATTGACTGAGCTGATCATATTTTTTACATATATTCTAATTAACTACACTAAGGTTAATAAATAATTTCAAGAATTTTGTTGCATCTTTAATGTATTTTCTAATAAGTAACATCGCTTTTGTAGATTTGCAACATCTGTTTCAAGCTTGCAGATAGTAATCTCAGCACTCATTTTCTCACTTTGTTCTTCTAGTTTTTGTTTCTTTTCCATTAATTCTGATAGCTGAGTACTTCGTGGTGCCATTCTTACTCCCAAATCAACCATCGCATCTTTTAGAGAACTTGGTAAATCGGACATTGTAAAACCAGATTCAAATAGCGTGGGTGCTTTATCGTGACAAAATGGACATTTAAATAAACTTTGAACTCCGCAGTAAAATCCATTATTTATCGATTCTGTATGGATATAATATTTGATACCAATAAGCGTGTTTTTAATAAAATCATCACGCTTTTTTATAAAACCATTCATCCATTGAACTGAATCTTTCTTGATTGCTTGAGCAAATGCTTGCCATGCCATTGCACTTGATCTAAGTGTTGATCGTGGTTTATCAACTCTTCCTTTCGTAAAAAACTGTTTTAGAAAAAATAGTTCAATATAAAAACGAGATGAGTTGAAGTTATATTGACCCAGAAATATAGGATCAAGCATACTTATGAATCTCCGCGGAGGAGAGAAATCATTTAATACGTACAACGCAGCATGATGTTGTTGATATTTGTAGCCAGTTGCATCCGGATAATAATCATCTAGCCAAATAGGAATAGTGTGGTCCAATATCTCCATAAAAGGATTTGTGACTACGCAGATGGCAGCAAATGCGGGTCTTTCCTTTAAGGATAATTGTTCCGAAACTACAGGCATGGCAGCATGACTGGGTTTTTTACTATTCTGTTTGCCTAGAGATCTTTTCCTTCGCAACACTGAAACTACTGGAAGGGGTGGATAATTTGATATTGATGGTTTATCTATGGACGACGATGATAATTCATCCTCAGTAACTGACTCTTCTAACAACTGAGTTGGTGGAATATCGATATTTTCCATCTGGAAAATTGGGAAATGAAGGGTCCCTCACCGCCACAAAAAAAGAAGTGAAGGAGGGAAGAGGATGGCTGACATACTGCAAAATTACTTTTAAAATTGATAAACTTTACAAAATAATATATTTGACCCAATGAAGTGTTCAATCATTATTTTTGCAAGTGAGATTTCAGTTATTTGCGATCTCAATAAATATGAGAATATTGAAGATACATTTATGAAAGTATGGAGGCGATGTTTTCCATCCCAAGTAAAAAAATTGGAATGTTTGCTTGAACATGATGCATTAACTAAAAAAGAAGAAATTGAAAAATTAATTGAAAAGCTAGATATATCTGGAGATATTTCAAACTTTGTAGAAAAATCTATCAATGTTGCATCAATTGAAAATATAAACACAGCATTAACAAATCTTACTGATATTTCTTCAGCAGTGGTCCAACATCTTGATAAAAAGAAACAAGAACAAGTAATTAAAACCCTTCAGTCAAAAATTCAATGTGGATTTGGGGCCAAGCAAGAAGCATCAGCACTAAACTCATATGAAAAAGAATCTGCAACTATTATTGCTAATAGAAATGAACAATTCTATAAGCGCATTTTATTTGAAACTGATAAATATGATGTAATCATTGGGGGAAAAGTGGATGGTATCAAAGATGATGGAACTGTAATTGAAGTTAAAAATCGTATGCGCAGATTCTTTGATCCATTACCAAAATATGATATTGCACAGTTGCAAACATATTTGTTCATTCTTGATGCAAGACAAGGTGAATTAATTGAGCAACTTAAAGGAAAGTCTTCAATTCGCAAATCCACAATTATTGATCGTGATAATGAATATTGGGAAAATATTATAAAATGTAAGATTGTACAATTTTGCACGGCCCTTTATGAGTTTGTGACAAATAAATCACTACAAACACAATTTATCATATCAGAATCCGAAGAACGCAAAGCTATTATCAATGGATTACTTCAGTGATAAAATTGATCTTTTTTTATTAAAACATAAAAATGACATTCTCAAAGACAGAAATAATTGCTATTGTTTGGGAATTCTATAGAATCAATAATAGAAGTCCTAAACTAAAAGATTTGAATAGTTTAGGATTTACTAAGAATTTAGTAAAAAAAATATTTGGTACATGGAATAAGATGTTATTTGAAGCGCAATTGCCATTAAATAAACGACCTCCAATAAACATTAAATGTGATAATTGCGGTTCTGATTTTAAAAAAAGAGTTAAAGATTTGAAAAAAACAATGAGAGATTTTTGCAGCAGAGCCTGTAATGCACAATTTTATTCAACTGGAAGAAAACATACTCAAGAAACAAAAGCAAAAATATCTGCTTCATTGAAAGCTCACCGTATTTTCATTAATCAATAAATGATTTAAAAAAAATATTTTTTTATTTACCATTTTTCATGAATGTTATCCATCCACCCCCAAATAATAATACTGATTCTAGATTCCTTATTTTTATCACCTTCTTCAATTCCTACATGAACTCCATGTTTCCATGTACAATTAATTTCATTTGTAAATGCATACACTGAGCAATCCGATGCAGGAAAACTCAAGAATACTCCCTTATGATTTTTTGTTTCTTTTGGGCTCACTGAATTTGTTTTCTGTAATAAAATCTCACGAGTCTGACCTAAACTAAGAGCAATTGTAATATTTTGCTTAGCCGCTTTTCTTTCATCAAATGCAGCAGCGTCATGATGCAATGGCTTATGTTGAGTATGCGAATTATACCAATTACATCTAGTTGCCTTTGCATCAACTCCAAAATATTTACATAATCGATCAATAATCAAATTAAATGTTGGTGCATCTTTTTTCCAAGATGTAGAATCATCGCAAATTAAATGAGTTCCTTTGATCTTTTCATTACCATGCCAAAATTTTAATAAATCATTAGTAGATACTGATGATTCTTTAATTTCTTTCAAAACTTGATCATGCAATTCCCAAGATTTAAAATCAGAAAATATATTTGTGAATAATCCAACATCACATTTTCTAAGCTTAGTGGATAATTTATCCGGAGATGTATCAACTACTATTCTCATATCTACTTCTCTATCAAATGGAGTAAATGTAACTGTATTCTTTGGCTTTCTCCGCACAAGTGGTAATGCTTCATGAGCAAATGCGCAAGTATCTTCTTTTTTGCAATTACCAAACTTGATAAAATACTTACAAATACGAGTTTTATTTACTTGTGACATAATTATTTTTTTTATATTCGTATATGCTTAAGTCAATTTAACGCATTGGTCTGTACTGATGCATAATTGTATATAGTAAAAAAAATGGGCAACGATAAAAGAACTTTTATTGTATCTAATTTACATCGCGATGAAACTACTGATGTAAATAATGATGTTACAATTACTCTACCTGATTCAATATTTAGTGGGAAAATTGAGGCTATCAACATGAAACATTTATATATTGATTATGCAACTGAAACAATCGGCACGTCTAATTATGAATTTAGTATTACATATCCAGAAACAAGTACACCAACACTTATCACACTTGATATTGATAAACGTAATTCCATTATTCCAAAAACTGATAGTGATTTGGCTACATTGATAGCAGCAAGTATTAATGCAACGTTAGGCACCACCGTATTTCAAGTATATTTTGATCAAATTATTATTTCAAACAGAGATGTTTACAGAGATAATAGTGACTTATTAAGTGGTTATACAATATTTACAAACAATAATGCAAACTTTGTGTTAGATTTTTCATCTAAAAGTTCATTAGGACCATTAATTGGATTTGGAAATGGGTTATATAATGGTCAATATTCCTACCGAGGCGGAAATGTTCCACCCATTTATGCTTATGAATCAATTCATGTTTCTAATAAAGCATATGATACTACATTTAAGGAATATGATCAATTGACCGATATTGCTTGCAAAATGGATTTATATGATAGTAATAATAATCTAATTGCAAATCATCTTGATCCTCGAGATACTACAATTAGTTTACCGATAGTTAATGGTTATATCAGTAATATTTATGATTTTATTAATTATTTAGAAAATGCATTAAATATTTATTCAGCGGATAATTTTGATGATTCTATCTTTTCAGTTGAGTTTGATTTTCAATCATATAAATTTACTATAAGCAATAGTAAAAATTTAAAATTTGGAATTGGGTTTCGGTTTGATAGAGGAGATGGAACAAATAATTATGGTTCTCTCCATCGTCATTTAGGATTTGATAAACGGGTCTACCTTGGAGTTAAAAGTATCACCAGTGTTAATGAAGCAAAGATATTTAATAAAGCTTACGTTAGCGAATATGTATTTGTTTGCAGCGATCTCATTAAATATAATTATGATGCAAGTCTTATTGTATCCGAATCGGCTGGTAATGCATCTTTCTATGAAAGTATATTCACAATTCCAACTGCATTAATTACAAATGGTTCTTATAGTCCAATATTTGAAAATGAACATAGAGTTCGTATACATGCTTCATTATTGGCAAAAAAATATAATGAAGGATTAACGAGTAATAAAACAATTAATTTCTATTTGAAATTATCATCGGGGAGACATATCAAATTAAATACACAATGGAGTATTAAATTTGAAATTGAATACATTAACTAATCATTGCAATCTCTCTTCATATGAATATAAGTAACCGATCAAGATGGATGCTAAGGATTATGCAGAAGTAATTAAATTAGTATGTGCTCAACTCCATATTGACACTCCTGATAATACATTAATTCGCAATATAACTTTATATTGCAAGAATCTTAACCAAATACGATTACGTGAGCGGCATCCTATTAATACTGAACGCTATGCGGCTATGGCTATGGCATATATTAAGTCAATTCAAAAAGATGAACCGTTTGATTATAATTATTATTTGCAGAAAAAAAATGCTCCAACCAAAGAAACTGCTACACTATTAGCAAATGCAAAACAAACTGTTGAACCATTAACCAATTGGGTCAGCGAACGAATGCCAGTTATTTCAAGTAAAGCGATGAGTGTATATCTAGATTCTAGAGTTCGTAATACGAGCAATGATTATAATAAAACTACGATAACAGATTTTGGATTTACATTAGTTCCTCGTCAAACTCGTGCGGAACTAGGAGATGGCAGAATTCAAGTTAGAGTTATGCCATCGCAAATTACATATTTCAAAATAGGTAAAATCATTCTTCCTTACGATAATAATATGCGTCTTCGCAATTATATGAGTGAAATGACACTCACATTTACTGCACTCCGAAGTAATGGAATTATTGCTCGCGAAGATACATATCATTTCACATTCACATATCAAGTCAATCAAACAAATAATGCATTAATTGAATTAACGCCAACAAATGAATATTGTAAATTTAATCCCCCACTTCGAGTTATCGATGATTTGTCTATTCGATTCAATGACCCAATTTATCCAGTTGCATTTCCTATTGATCGCATGCAGCCAGCGCAAATTAATTATTTATCATCGGATGGGCGGATTATATTTGATAATCCTCATAAACTTGATGCAAATGATGTTATCATAGTATTAGGATTAACAACAAATGATGATGCTAGTAATGCTAATATTTTAAATCAAATTAATGATCCAAAAGGATTAGTAGTTACTATAATTAATGCAAATATTGTATCTACTGGTATAGATTTTTCACAAATTGTTTCAGCTGATCTTAATGCAAAACCATGGATTTTATTTTACAGTCAAACATTTAGATTTCCATTAGAAATTGGATATCAAGATATTTCAGAACTATAAATTTTCTCAATTGATCTTCATTCTATAATTATATAGATGGTCGAATATGACTAGCTACGCAAGTATAGTCTCTACTTTTGATACAACTGATATACTAAAACCTAAATCATTTATTAATTATTCTACTAAATCCGATAATTCATTTGTAAATAGTTATGGTGTTGCATGCGTTCGAAAAAATCCAGATACTGGATGCTACGAGATACTCATGATAAAAAAACGATATACCTATTTATTTATTGAATTTGTTCGCGGAATGTATGATCCATATAAAGATCATGATTTAGAATACATGTTTGATGGAATGACTATTACTGAAAAGTCAATGATTCAAACAAGAAATTTTAATACATTGTGGAATTATTGTAATGGTAATGAACCAACGAAAAGTGGGGAGCGAGCAATATATACTCGTTCTTCGCGCAAGTTTGCTACATTATTAGATCGAGAAAAGGGAGCTGCTCTTTCAAGATTATTATCAAAATCTAAAAATGCTACTCTACTTTGGGAAATTCCTAAGGGCAGACCAAATAAAAAAGAAACGGCACTACATTCAGCCGTAAGAGAATTTGAAGAAGAAACAGGTTTAAAAGAAACATATCGGATTTTATTTGATGAAGGAACTATTGAATATTCATTTATTGATGGAGGCATCAAATACAAATATATCTACTACTTGGCAGTACTAAGTAGTAATGTTGTTCCTACATATGATTATACCAATGAACACATGCTTCGAGAACTCAGCGAACTTAGATTTATGACATCTATTGCTATACAAGAAATGAATAATCAAAGATTGGCTAAGACTGCTAGAATTATTATAAAAAAAGCAAAGAAGTACTTGTAAGACTTCAATATTTTTTTGTCAATAAAATTGACAACATTACAGCGTAAGTATACATTTCTGATTATTATAGAAAATGGTTGCCCTCCAAGAATACGCTATCAATGATAAAGTTTACATTGATATCAAAGATATTAAATCTGAGTACAAAGGTCTTTTCAAGGGAATTAGATCATATGTCAAGTTCTTGGAAAAAAATAATATCAAGGATTTTATCTATGGACAAATTATTAATGGAGAAGCAATTGTATCTGATTGTTATTCTAAGAAATTAGGAACAATTCTAATCAATAAGGAAGAGCTAATTGATATGATTAAAATCGGAGAAGAAAAGAAAAAGAAAAAAGAACAAGTTCCATTAGCACCTCCACTTATTGAAGATAATGATTTAGTATTGTTTCAAGATGAAGAGGGAAATAAATACAAAGTGCCTACGCGCGGGAAACGTACTAAGGGTGGTATATTCTTTGAAGTAAATGCAATAATGAAAATATTTCAAATGAATAGTTTAAATAATGATATTTTACAACAAAAATCAAGGTATCAATACAGTATTGATTATATGATATTTAATGATAATCATCAGCATAAGTTATATCTTACATTTATTGGATTACAAAAAGTTATCAGTAGTTCTAGAATAATAAATTGTACCCATAAGTATGGATACATTTACTTAATTCAAATGCAAATGGATAATGAAATTATCTATAAATTTGGCAAAACTTGGAATCTACAACAACGAACTAATACTCATATATCTAGTTTTAGTCGAATGGGAGCTACTAATATTACACTAATCAAATTTATTAAGATAGATATTCCACAATTATCAAAAGCAGAAATAAAAGTAAAAAGATATTTAGAATCAATTGGATGTTATCTTAATTCAAAATATTCAAATGAGTTATGTAAATTTGGAGATAATGATAGTTACAATCAGTTATTATCATTCTACGATTCATTAGAGCAAAAATATTTTACTAATTCATCATTAACTCTAAATGCTTCAAAACAATTTGTTTCTAGTATATGCGATATAGATGATATTACATTTACATTTTGGCTCGGAACGCGAGAACAAAAAAAAGATCTTGTGTCAGAATTATTAAATGAGGAATTATTTGATAGTGAAGACTTACAAAAACAATTAGAAGCAAAGGATCGCGAAATAGAAATGCTGAAATCAAAATTAAAAGATTATGAATTAGAATTAAAAGATCGTGAAATTGAGATGCTTAGAATGAAATTAAATAGTCTGTAAGACTTCTATATTTTTTATCGGGTTATCTTAAGGAATAACATATTAGTATATGACAGATAACGCAATGAAGGAATACCAAGTAAGTAATACAATCTACATTGATATCAAGGATATCAAAGCAGAATGCAAGGATTATTGCAAAGGTACTCGCTCTTATACTCAATTGCTTCAAAAGAAGAATATTACTAATTATGTTTATGGTCAACTAGTAGATGATCAGTTAAATATTACTGATAAATATTCTAAGAAGCTTGGTAGCATCTTTATCAATAAAGATGATTTGAAAGAATTATTTGATAATTTAAAATTACCAAAGGAAACGTTACTTCCCGCGCCACCGCTTATTGAAGATAAGGATTTAATTTTCTTTAAAGATGATGAAGGAAAAGAATACAGTGTTCCTATGCGGGGTGAGCGAACTAAGGAAGGAATTTATTTTCAAGTGAAGGGGGTCATGTCAGTATTTGATATGCCAAGTTTACAAAATAATATTCTTAAGCCCCATACCATATTCGCCATTAATGATCATTATATTTATTTTAATGCGAAGGAAAAGTACTCAGTACTTTCGCAACATGTTAAAGAAATGTATCTCACTTATAGTGGTCTCATGCATGTAATCAATGCTTCTAAATCTGGTATTTCTCATAAATTTAAAAATTGGATTGATGAAATTGTATTTAGTGCTGCATGGGGAACTGAAAATCAAAAGATTGAAACATTTAAGAAAGTGTTAAATGTAGATGCTGAACATCTCAAACATATTATGAATAAAAGCGGTATTAGTATTTCTTGTTTGTATCTAATTGATATTGGCGAAAATAACGAAGGAAAGCGAGTATTTAAATTTGGATTCACTGATAATGTTTCCAGAAGATTTAAGCAACATATGCGAAACTATGGCGATTCAATTAAATTGGATACATTTGTTCTTATTCCTGCGTTTGATTTATCTAAAGCTGAAGCTGATTTCAAAAATTCTGTTTCGCGCTATAGATATGTGAAGGAAGGAGATGATGAATTAATTAGTTTATGCGATGAAGCATACCTCAATATTAAAACAATATTTAGAACTATTTCAGATAAATATTGTGGCAATATGAAACAACAAATAGCCATCTATGAGAATCAAATTCGCGATCTTACTCACGCATACGAGCTACAACTTCGAGATAAAGATACTGAGATTATTCAACTTCAGGGACAACTTCAATTAAAAGATGCTGAAATTTCTATCAAGGAGAAGGATAATGAAATTTTACAGTTAAAGCTACAATTGTTGCAGCAAAGTATAACTACAAAGTAAAGTAGGGCCTATTATATATAGTAGTTCCATATGGAAATAATTATTTCATTTTTTAAGTATTGTTTGTTTGGAGACACAACTGATACAATTTTTGAATCTGGTAGAATTTCAAAAAAAAATAGAAGTTTATCTTTGCCACCAAGATTTGATAATTTATTATTCTCACAGGAATTTGATTTCAAAGAATCGCATGGATCTTTTGGATCAACAGATGAATATATCAGAGCTCAACGAAGAATACAATTTGAAAGAGGTTATATTTCATTTGGGAATATTCTTTCGCCAGTAAATAAGAAAAGTATTTCATTATCACCATAATTTTTTTTAAATTAGTATCCAACGCGATTCTTTACCCATTCATGTATCACGCGAAAGAACCATGGTAGATCGTAGCCTTCATCTTCAAATATTACATGACCGCCTCGCTTCGTTGTTATAATTGTAATATTTGGATTAATATTTGGAAGTCCGAGATATTCTTGAGTGATATCTCCATGGAATATATCATCATCTAGCGACGAGATAAATAATGATGGCACATTAATTTTGTGTAAATAATGAACAGGATCACAATCTAGTTCATATTCATTTTTTGAATTATAACCAAGAAGTTTACTTTGAAATTCAACCCAATCATCTAATGATCTAATAGATTGTAATTCATCTTCGCGATCTAATTTTTTCCTAATCATGTATTTCATTTTATTCACAAGATATGCTTTAGATACTCTATTCATTGATTTTAGTGATTTTACGAAACTATAGCCGGGAGAAACTAGTACTGCACTTTTGATATATTTATTTTTATTATATTGACCAAGGTATCTAATCAATAGTGCCGATCCAGCACTAGCTCCAATTGCATGAATGGGAGCATTTGGAAATTGACTATGGATATAATTTATAACAGTTTGTAATTCCTCAATTCTTCCAACAAAATTAAATGTACTAAAATTTAATGTATTATCATTGCCTGAACGCGTGTAAGTAATATATGCAATATTATCATTTTTTAGCATATGCGCAATATGTGCTAATTGAGTATAATTTCCGCATATAGTATGCAAATAAATAACAACCGCTCTAGGCGAAGAAGAAGAAGCGCTAATTCCTAATTTAATTTCTGTTCCATCCTTCATTTTTATAATTTTTTTTACCATCATATTATCCGCTGTTTGCGTTTCTAGTGGTTTAATTTTCCATCGATATAAAATTAATTGACCAAAACTAGTCAAGAATGGCTTAAACCATACAATAGGTTTATTAAATATATCTAGGTATATACTAGATCGTGAATATACTTGCGGATATTCAGTATCATAAAACATATTTTGATTTCTATATCTTTGAAGATAATGATGACAAATGATTGATTCTGATAATTGAATATACAAAATATAAATATTATGTCGACCGTATCAGTTTCGCTTCCATCTCTTACTCGCGCACGTGAAGTATTTCTATTCTACTCTCGCAAGAGCGCATTTAATATTGATTCAGAATATGTAGATGCTGGAAATGTATTTAAGCGATTATCAGAAGCCGCCGAAAGTGCTCGCCAAAGTAATAAATCCGCCTCACTTTCTAAGGAGGATGTTACTTATGTAGTTAATACTATTGTCGCTTGCTCTCAGCGTGTGCCAACTGAAGTGCAAAACTATAAGCCAATTGCTGAGCTCCTTGAAGAACTTACGGCCTTACTTAAGGATTCTGAAGAGGAAACCAAGGAAGATAAGTAATTTTAATATGATAACATTAATTGTTTATATCGAATCGATTGATGAATATCTTCTTCCGCGGATGGAAATGTTTTTAATAATTTTTCAAGTTCTACAAATTGTTTATTCGCAACATCCCATGAAATATTATTTTTTTCTCTATTTTCTAAAAAATGATCATATGCTAATTTAATTAATTTTATAAATTGATCTCCTTGGACTCTCCCAGCCCCAGTACCAAGCCCGCTCATAACTATATGATGAATATCATTATAAAGTAAATTATGTTTATGGATCGCTTGAAGCAAATTATAAAATCCCCAATAAATAATTGATTTGTCAGTAATTCGCTGTGGTATAATCATAGTTGGAACATGGAGAAGATATTTACATTTATTGCTGTGTGTATTTATTATTGTAGCGGTACCTGGCATTTGTTTGAAATTAAATTCTTTTTTTAAATGAGTTTGAACATGTTTAATAAAATCTAAGTAATATCCAAAATGTTTTGAAATTGCCATATCAATTCCCCCATCCATAATCCCATGGGAATTACCAGGGCTAACTATACAATCATAGTTATCTAATTCTCGAAAATCACCATTGAATAAAATAATATTATATTTATTATCTTTTTCAAATTCCTTTTCAAGATGATAGGAAAATTCATCATTAATGCTACAAATAGTAAAAATAATATCCATAGCTATTTATTATATTTATATTCAACAATGATCAAAAAAAAATTTATGTACAGATCTGTACATAAATTTATGCAGTACAACTCAAGCATTCTTCTTCTTGATTCTTTTCAAGTAACTTCTTACCTAAGTTTTGTGGTTTAATGCGAACATAGTAGGAGCTACATTTTTCTCCATTTTTCCATGCGAATAGATGCATGTTTGTTAAAATGCTTACATCAGGTTTCGGTAGGTATCGATTATTAGAAGAACTTTGGCAAATGAATGCGCCACGATCACGACCCATTTTAATAAATGATGTGAGTTTGTATTCGTATACAGTTTTATATACATCTCTGATACGTTGAGGAATTTCTTCAATAAATTGAACTGATCCATCATTTTCAATAATTTTATTGCGAATAGATTTTTTCCATAATTTGATAGATTTTAAATCATTAACTAGATGTTTATTTATGATTTGGAATCGACCTGAAAGTGTACTACGTGTAAAGATATTACTTTGAGGTACTTCAATACTTTCAGTGTGTCCAGATATAATACTTGTTCCAGCTGTTGGCATTTGCGCGAGAAGTAGTGAATTATATAATCCTGTAGTAATAATGTCATGTTTTAATGCAGACCAATCCCACATATCGGATGGAGTAACATCCCATAAGTCAAATTGCAAAATACCAGAAGCGGTCATAGATGTTGAGAAATTTTTATATGGGCCATACACTTGTGCTAATTTATTTGAAGCAACAAGAGCGGCATAGTACATAGTTTCAAAGATTTTCTTATTAATATCCATTGCTAATGAACTATCAAATGGAGTCTTCATAATCATGAAAACTTCAGATAAACCTTGTACACCAACACCAATTGGTCTGTTTTGTTCATCAGAATATCTAGCTTGTTCAAGGGGATATTTATTATTATCAATTACTTTATTCATGTTATATACAACTTTTTGCATTACTTCATAGAGTTCCTGATAGTTAAATTCCATTTTATCGTCCACATTCTTAACAAATTTTGGTAAGCAAATGCTAGCAAGATTACATACTCCAATATTATTTGTATCGGAGTAGATGTTAATTTCTGCGCAATTTCCAGTATAAACACCATTGAAAACTCCCTTATGCAAAATTGGTTCATTGAAACAGAATGTATCATGCAAACCTTCCAATTCCTTTACAGAAACTACATAGATATCTGGTTTTTGTAAATAATGATAATCAGTTGATTTCTTTTTCAACGGAATCATTAATTCAGTAAGTAACATTTCTACATCTTCGCTACAGAATCGCAAGTGGTATCCACGCGGACTATTTGTAATGAATGGAGCAACTCCAATTGTATTACACATCAGTTTGATTTCTCGAAGCCAATCAATATCATCAGAAGTAATTTGCATATATCCGGCATCTTCATCAAATCGACGTGATAGCCATAATAATCTGCTATAAATTCTAAATTTATAAGGAACTTCGCAATCACGAAGTTTATCACTATCAAATTGCATATTTGCACGATCAGCATTAGATGAAATAATAGGAAAATGTTTTGGAGATTCGCTAATATTACCTTTTTGTAAATCAATTGCTTTACATTGTTTATATGATCCATTTGCATCTTTGACATAGAATTTATGATATTCGGTACAATCAACATATGACCCATCACTCATAGTAACACGGTATAATTTTTGATTTGAATTAGTTTGCGCGACTGGAGATTTGGACCATTCTGTTCCATTCCAAACATTTACATTTTTACCTGCCAATGTTTTAATAGGAATATATCCTTCATTAGTTAAAATGAGAGTATCGCCACCTACACATAAATTGCTTGATTTAATAACTCCTAAGTTATTTTGATTACATTTTGCATTTACAGCATCCTTATACATCAAATATGGCTTACCAGTTTCAATTTGAGTATTCATAATCAAATTCCACAAATCTAAAATTGGGATTTGTTTCTTATAGCGGCCTTGAGATTCATATGACATGTACAATTGTTCAAATTCTGAACCATAAGTATCTGTCAAATGAGGACATTCATGTGGACACATTAGAGACCACATTACCGGTTGCTTTGTTTTGATTGATTGCTTTAGCCGTTCCATGAAAATATCAGGAACCCATAATGCTAAGAATAAATCGCGACATAATCTTTCAGGAGCTCCTTGTTGTTTTTGAGATAGAATAGCAGATTCTACATCTGCATGCCATGGCTCAAGATAAACAGCAGTACTGCCTTTACGTTTGCCTCCACCTTGAGAAACATAACGAGTTGATTCATTATATACTCTCATAAGAGGAACTAAACCTTCAGATCTACCAATTGTAGATGCAATAACGGTACCAGATGCTCGTACTTGCGACATATGCACACCCACGCCTCCACTAAATTTTGAAATTTTTGAAATATCAGTTAAACGGGAGTAAATATTCTCTAGATTATCATCTACTGATAATAAGTAACAAGAAGATAAGGTATGATTAATTGTTCCAGCATTAAATAATGTTGGAGTTGCGTGCGTATAGTAACGATTCGAAAGTAATTGATAAGTATCAATAATACTATTAAATGTTTCTTTAGTTGTTTGACCATCAATACTAATATCGTTAAGATTGATACCAATGGCAACTCGAAGAAGCATTTGTTGCGGACGTTCTTTTGTAAATTTAATATCATTATCAAATTTATGCGAAAGCAAATATGATTTGATTAGCGTAATTGCCCCAAAGTAATTATTGAGATAATCTTTACTGTAATCAATGATACAATTCAATTCATTTGCATGACGTTTGATAAACGCAACCACTTTTGGATGTAGAATATTAATTTCAGTTCCACGGTAGTTATACGAAATCAAATCATCCACATAGTGAACCAAATCAGACGTAGTATTTTTATGAAGATCGCTAATCGTAATACGAGCAGCCAAATCATCAAATTCAGGATCATCAATAATAAGTGCTGCACAAATTGTAGCACTAATCATATCGATTTCACTTGTTTTGATTCCATCAATCAAAGCAGCAACAGTTTTCACTGCTACCAAATCAGTACTAACGGAAAGACGAGGTTCCATATTGGCCAATTCCTTGAGACGATTAGAAATTGTTTCAAGTTGAAGAGGAATGGATTCACCACGGCGATTAATGACGTTAATGGACATGATTTCGTAAGGTAGGTACTTTTATTGGATTAGCTTTTTGCGTATCTAGGGATATATTTAATAGTAATAACATCAATTTTATGGTCAAAATTATAATTGATATTTAGGTACTTTGGATGGTTAAATATACACATTTATAGACTTCTGCTATCCTAGCAAAGCATTGATTAATATATGTCTCTAATTCTTGTATTTGTTTTATAAAATTCATCCAATCCATTAATGATGGTTTATTTTCATTCATAAATGTCCATACAATATCATTTAATGCATCACAAAATGTTCTGTAAATTTGTATCCACTCATTATATTTTGAAATTGCTTTATCTCTGCGCTGGATTTGTTTAAAAAAGTATTCATGATTGATTTCATTTTTTAGAAATTGAATTCTAAGATCTTGATTTAATATTTCATTATGGCGTCCTCCTAATCTTTCTAATCGACGAATAGTAACTATACGATGGTGAACTTGAGATCTGATAATATCTACTAAATAATTTTTATATTTATGAACATTTATGCAAAGCAATGATGTTGGATTATCTATAGCAATATTTTCTAATTGCCTAGAAAGAATTATACCAAATTCACTTCGTAATCCTTCGCAACGATTAAATATAGGTTGTGCTTGATTGAACCCAGCATTTACTATACCATCGGGATTTTGCTTTATCCATTCTAAATAATGCGGGTTATGACGAAACCCAGTTTCTATCTTCAATGTAGTCCAATCGAAAATACAATGACATACTGTACAAAACATCTGATTACATCCAGAAATTTTATATATCAATGCATGACATGAAGGGCATGGTCTAGATGAAGATTCAACAAATCTTACAGTTTCTAAAATATTTGGGTCACATTTATGATCCAAATCAGTTACTTCCATTTTACATTTGGCGCATGTACGCCCATCGCATAATCCACAAATATAATGATCCAATTTATCTTTGCTTTCATTAGTTAACGTACCTTTACAGTTATCCTTGGTACATGGAATAATATATGTACGCTTTGGTTTCTTATCTTTAGATCTTGTATTATTTACCCGCGATCTATAGTCTAGAGTAAGTTGTCTAATAGTAATAATATTCTCTCTGATTTTGCGTTCCTTTTCTAGCGTAGTAGATTCAAAATAAAGTTGAAAATTTTCATTACGTAATTTTTTTATTTTAGCAAGAATATTTTCAATTTCAATTAATTCTTGTGTCATAGGAAAAAAGGCACGTTCTCGTTCATAAATAATATATTCTCTAATATCTCGAAATTCAGTTTGTATAAATTGACTTCCTAAGTATTTATGTAATATTGAGCGATCAAAACTATTCCTACAACTCATACATTGTAATAAATGTTCGCGATCGGTAATGTAGCGTTTGAAACAAGATTTACAACATTTAAAATTACAATTTATACAATCAATTGGTTTGTGAACTGATTTATTATATGGTTCTATACAAATACTACATTCTTGAGACATGATTAAATATGTATTATTATATACTCTATATGAATATATATAAAAAAATAAATATGCTATCTAGGGATCTTCTAGTTTCGCTCTAGCAATTAGTTCATTTGTAATCTTTTCATCTGCTGAAGGACTAAGTCTTACTCTACTAAACGTTGGTATAATTTCCAATTCTGAATCGGAATCAGAGTTGTGTATAGAATCTTCATATCCAGATTCTGCATCAGAATCATTTGGTATCATAATAAAATTATTTTTTCTATGAGGAACTGCTACAATTTTTGTTTTAATTTTAGTAATTGGTAATTCATCTGAACTATAATCATCAGAATCATTATCGTCAATATTAATATCCGAATGAACATCATCTAGATTTATCTTAGGTTTTAATAAAATTTCTTCTAATTGTTTTACTTGCATTTGCAATGATGTAACAGTCATTGAAAGTACAGCCATTTGTGTTTGTAATAATTTTACTTTTACGTGAATACTATCATCCATTTTTTTATTTATATTATTGATTGCTACTAATCATAATTAAACGTGCGATTCCTATTGCCAGATAACCATAAATATAAATTACCTCAATCAATGGTGTTATGATTTTACTTCTTTTCATGATATTATCTGTTATTACAATAACAAAATATCCGGAGAATATTATCAAATAAAATGAATATAACATTTTCTGAACAAAAGCATATAAGCAATCAATAAGCAGAAATAAAAAATGTATTTTAATATTCTGTACTAAATCTTTTGCAATTAATGATTTTAAATACATACTTAAATTAGTTAGCAATATGCAAATATATGCATTATGAATATCATAATTATGCATTGCTACAATATGAAACAATATTACAGAGGATATTGTAAAATTAACTAAAATCATTTGCTTATATTAAATCATTTATATGTGTATCAATAACCGCACGACTTGATGAATCATTTATATTTTGGAAACTAGAATATCACTTATACATTCTAGGTTGCATATCGCATTGTTAGCGATCCTTCGCTTAATATCAAAAAGTTGATACATGTTGCACAAACCACCATTGTTACTGGGTGATCGGTATCAATATATGAACTACTATAACCAAGATATTGCTCTCGTGATTGACTAAAATTTAAATATCCGCTTGGTTGCGATTCTCCAGGAAATAAATTAAATGTCATCAAATACGCTCCTTCATCAGCTGGTGTCATAATTTTTTCTCCCCCAAATCGCAATGGAATATAGGAATTATAAAATATTCCAGGATTATTATCATAGATTGTTGAACCATCTGATATTAAATTTACTGCGTCGACAGCGGGGTTAGTATCGTAATAATAAACAGGAGTATATGCTAATGACGTAGTTCCTGCTACTGAAATAATGGATGCATATTTTATTTCTTTGTATGTACTAACATCATTTAATCTCCATAATTCTGCTCTATTTTCATTATTTTCATTTGCTAATGGTCTGAAACGTACATAAAGATTTTCAACAGCAAATTTAATATCACTAATATTAACTAAATCAAATTGTTTATTTAGAATTCGTTCTACACGTTTATGAACTCGAACAATACTAAACTGCGTTCGATGTTTGAATAGTTCTGCAATTTCAGGCATAGTATAAACATGATTTGTAATTAATTCACATGTTGTAATAGTTGGTGTTTGATATCGGCCTCCATCATTTGCATAATCAATAACTGATATACAATCAGAAGCAGTTGCAAAATCAATTTCCAAATAAAATTTATCATATGTAATATTCCAATTTGAAAGCGCAAATGCTGGATCAAGATTATACCAAAATATAAGTGGAATGTATAATTCTAATTCATCATGTTCATTTTTTGGAGTTTGGTAACCATCATAAATCATTTTCTTTTCGCGAACATTTTGTTTTTCTGGATCTTGTAAAAATGTACCAATCTTTGGAGTTTCTTGACCAACACAACGCATCCAGCCAATTTTTTGATTTTTGCTCACATGAAAACGGTAATACATTTCCATTTCTTCCGATCCATATCGATCTAAGATCATTCCGTCCATAACTAATCGTACTTCTTTAATAATACGATGCCCAATAAAATCAAACCAACGGATTTTATTGTCTTTATGAGTAGCCTTTAAAGATGATATTTGAATATGAAGCGCTTGATCAGTAATGAAATCCCCATAAATTGGAATCTTTAGTTTTGTAGATGAACCAAATAATGGTAAAGGAGTTGTTGATACATTTGAATAACCATATGCAACTGATACAAGTGGTTTGAATGTAGTATTAATAAAGAATGAATGAGTTTTTCTAACATCATCATATGTCGCATAAGTATTTAATGATTGCATGCGAACAATTTTCGCTTGTAACTGGGCTTTATAGTTTAGCCATTTATCTACTGTCGACTGATCGGTACCATCTATCATTAATTTAGTTAAGTATGCATCTATCTTATCCACTTCCGCCTGCGCTTCTGCTATTCCTTTTTTCTTGGCATCTTCTTTTTTTTCTTGCAGATCAGTCAACCGTTGTAATAATTCATCTCTTGCGAGTAAATGTTTATCCAGATCACTAGTGTTTGCCAAAAGAATGGCATAACCATTTTGAAGGATTGACTGAGACATGGTAGCTATATTAATCACTTTTATCATTGACAACTATTACAAAAAAGCATCAAATTAATATTCTTTTAAAAAAAATGAACACAATGAATTAATTGTTAACATTCATAGCTAGTTGAAGTTTCTGGAGTAGTAGGCGTATATTCTTTATCTTTGCAAAATTTATTCATTATACATCCTATAATGGATACAGTTAATACTACTCCACCATAAACACTAATAATGATTATTGCCGGTGAATAATCATTATTAGTTTTCTGATCCATAATTTTTAGTTTATATACGTTCAATATTTGTTGATTTTATATCAAAAAAATTAAACATGCGAATATACACTATTATTTTCGCTACATATAGTTCTTGGAGTTGATACGGTATATTGTGCATCTTCGCCAAGTTCTATAGAATCTTGGGGTTGATCATATCTATAGCAACAGCAAACGTTATTACGAATCATATAATAACATACAGTAGAGATCACGAACATATGAGTAAGAATGTAGATAATTAAGAATACTGGTTCCATAGTGAGTATATTTATCAATGATTGATATCAATTTTATAAGAAAAAAAATATATATATAGAGTTATGTAATTTTATTTATAAAAGAATATTCAGATATCTTCAGTAATAACTTTCAGTTTTGTAAGAACTTCATCTATATTTTTACATTCGGCGCATAATTCCTCAATTTCCGCAGGAGTTAATTCCTTAGATAAGGAACCAGTATTAGTTTCGAATATGGTAGTTGTTAGTTTATTATGCTGTTTTTGAGTAAATTTTGTCATAAAGTAATATTCTACCATATTTTGAATTTGAGTTGAATTCATATACCCTAGTAATAATTTTTTATTAATTCTACCCGGGCGTATAAGTGCAGAATCTAATTTTTCAGGATGATTAGTAGTCATAATTATTATTCGCCCGGGACAATCAATAACTCCATCTAAAACATTAAGTAATCCGGACAAATTTAAATTATCAGGTTTTTTAGTAGAATCCAAATCATCTAATAAAGATTCCTTTTTTTCTTTATCAGGTTTATTTTCTTTAACTATATTTGATTTATTCGTGCGTGACATAACAATAGATGAAACGCAATCAATATCTTCCATAACAAATACAATATCATTAAAGTCTAAATTTACTGGCAAATCTAGTTCTTGAATAGGAAATTTAAGATCAAACATCATATTTACTAGTTCTTGATTTGTTTTGATTTTATCTAATGAAATTGTGACAATGTGACGCTTTGTATATTGAGCAATTGCCTTAATAAGACTTGTTTTACCAGTACCAGGTGGTCCATGAAGTAATAGGCCCAATTTATATGGAAACCCCTTGATTGCAAATTTATCCTTACGGTAAATAAAATTATCCAAAAGTTGTAAAATTTGTTCTTTATCATTAAAGAATAAGGTATCGAATGTTTTTTCCTCTCCAAGGATATAACGCTTATAAGATATATCATGAATTGGTTTATTTACTCTAAAAGGTTCAGTCTTTTTTTTTATTTCACAGTTTCGAATATACATATATCGATGATTATCATTATATATGCGCTGTCTTTCCTTATTTTTATATTTTTCAAGTGCAGAATTGATAAGATCATCAATTATCTTCGCAGCATTTGCATGCTTGGATTTAAAATGAAATATAATTTTTGATTCTTGAATATGCGTTTTTTCACTATCTCTTCTGGCACTACGATTTGTTTCATGCATAAACCAAATATTAGATTCTATTTTGACCCATTTATTTAATGGAGGAAGTAATCCAACATTCAATGTTTCAATTATATTTTTGCAGCTAGATTTATTTTTTAAATCATTGGTATTACAGTTATTTATTAGTGAAGGATTTGAATTTTCAATTAAATCATACTGAGCCGCTAATTTATTTTCAAATTCTAAATTATCAGCAAAGTAATTTAAAATTGCTTTATGTAATAAATCATTATGTTTGTTGTGACTATTATTAATTATAAAGCCACACTGATTAGAAAACTGAGATGCTTCAATTGAACGAATAACATACTCTCTATGTATACCCATATGTATACATCCTTTATAGAGGAAGTCAATAATGTTTTTAAACCAAACTGTAGATTGTTGAAATAATACAGAAATGCATATGCACAGTATTGAATCAATGATAATATTACCACTTCGAAGAGAATTGATAATACCAAACTCCAACATAGATTTATTCATCATTTGGTTAAATCAAGCAGATTTGTATTTTTTATTAAAATTATTATCAATTTTACATAAAAAAATATGAAACTAAACATCGATATATGAACACTCACTAGCTACAGTTTTAGGTGTATTTGCAGAATATCCATGAAATTTTACGTTGCAACTAAAACCTTTATAAAATGTAATTATAAATAAGAAAATTACAAGTACTCCTATAGTACTAAACCATCCAAGCAATTCAATCGGAAATGAATCGGAATTGACATTATCAATATTATCGGTAATAGTTGACATTTATTAAGATATATTTATTAACTATCAAATCAATTTTAATTACTTCCAGCAAGGACTTGGTCGATGGAAATGACGGCGAAGATTAGCCATTTCGTGAGACTTATAATCACAATGATCACAATGGTAATATAAAATTCCATCATCTATTCTTTTATAGAATCTTGGATTATCTTCTTTATCATCTAATAATTCTACCTTTACTTCTTCATTCAATAAATCTTTTAAATTAAAACATTTAGTCTTGCGTTTGAAATGACTCTTTAATGAAGGAAAATGAATAGTATCAAAACTACAATGATTACAAACATACTTAATGCATTTTTTTTCTTCATCATATATTTCATAATAGTTGTAACATTTATTATTATCCAGAGAGCGAATAATTGGATTATCTACATTAGCTTTGATTTCTGCTATTCTATCTTCTTTACTCGTATCAAAACATTTAATCTTTCGTTGAAAATGGGCTTGTAATTTGTCTCGCCTATTAAATTCATATTTGCATCGCTCGCAACGATAGTTAATGAATTTATTATTCCGAAAACAAATAAATGGATACTCTGCATTATTTTCCCAATATTCAATTACTAATTCCTGATCAGCATGGATAATTGTTTCTTTTTCTTTTATTTCTACATCTTTGTCATCTTCTTCCGCCCATATATCCTTGGGTATTGTAGATACTTTATGTAAATCGCAATGAATCAGTGAATTATAATAATCTACTGATTCATTATAGTTTTCGCAAACCTTGCGAACCATCTTTTCTAAGAATTCATAGTTAACGACATACAATTCATTTGTTTCAGAATTTTTAAATTTGTAGAGAATATGCTTGATTATGTATTCAATTGTTTTTGCATCAAATGTTGGTTCGCTAACAAATGTATAGTAGTATGGTTCTTTTTTATTATGGCTTGTATTATAAGCACTCAAGCGTTGCTTTAAATTTTCAGTTTTACCAATCTTAAAATTATTTTGAGCAGCGTACCGCGCATTTGTAGCGATATACAAGTATTCTTTTTTTTGTAACTGATTGTAGTTCATTGCAATGTTCATTAAATTTGTGTTCTTAGATTTCTCTTCTTGTAGTGAGAGTTCATGGTACTTTGCTTGATATTGAGTATAAAATTTAAAAATCTTTTCAATTTCCAAATAGTATTTACGAATCTCTTTTGCCTTAGATGTTTGAACTAACATTAATGATTCTTTGAATGTATCTGGTGCAATGATAAGATGCTTAACCTTGTTATGTTGATTGTACTTAGCAGGCAATTCTATGTCATGTGATGGCATGACAAAGAGATTTTTCATTTCAGAAGCATTAAGAAGACGAAAATCAATATTTCGTTGAAAATTGTTATCAAGAATATGAATATATAATTCTTTTGCTTGTCGAGCACGATCTGTTGCATAACCAATCCATTCTAGCATTTCATCTCCTATATACATCCATTTATCATCAGCAATATTATTCCAAAACCTATCAATATATAATTGATCATATGAATAACCAATGATATTCAATGCTTCTTTAACTGTTAAAAGCGGCTTAGAGATGTCAACAATGGCAGTAAACGAAATTGTAAGATTCATACTATTTGTATATTCTATATAATCAAATCTCTAAATAGAAATTTTTGGATAGTCTATACATGGAAATATCGTATATAGAAAATTTCTATTAGTACTATTGAGTACTAATAGAAATCCAATAGATATTTAGTGTTCGACGACATTAATCCATATATTCATATCGATCAGTTGGGCGGTATTGGAACCCAGGAGTAATATCACAAATCGAGGCCCAGATCTGATCATTCTGAATCAGCGTTTGAGTACCTTGTAAGTGAATGAATGACAATAAGCTCTTTCGTTTACTATATTCGCTAACATGCATCTCAATTAATTTCCAAAGTAAGAATGGATAGAAGAGCATATTTGATTTGTTGGAGGGGCGAATAATATTATATGCCTTCACTGCCTTGGAAAAGCTGTTTGTAATATCCTGAGTTTCTGCGTATGTTAATTGAGGCGGTGCGATACCCGTGATCAATCTTTTAATCAAAGCAACATGTTCGTTCAATTCGGTTAATCCAGTATCTTTTAGATATCGGCGTAATTGTTCAATTGTAATTCTTTTCTTATTAGTGATACCATCACGTCTGATACATGCCTCAATTCTATTTAACTGTTTTTTGTTTATGGTATTTGTCTCCCTTGCTTGAATTCGCTCTAGCCAACACTTACAGTGCTTGCTCGGCTCATAGCCTGCATGTTTATAACGAGTCCCTTCTTGGCTATAGAACTGTTCGTCCGAGAATACTGTACCCTTGAGTTCATATAAATACCCGCAATTATCGCAAACCATTTCACTCGATCCAGTCATTACTTGCATAATATTTCCACATTCGCAGTAATCCAACATTTCTTCAGATGGTTTAAAATCTAGTTTAATATTATTAAATTGTTGAACAATATGTTTGATTTTATTAGCCAAGTCAATAATTTCTTGACTAAAATTTATTTTAATTCTTTTTGGCTTTCGGGCTGTAGCTTTTGATTCATTGTTATTGATAATACTAATAATTCCATTAATAACTGAATTAAATTCATACATTAATGAATCTGATAAATCATAAACATTTTCGGATGCAATATAATTTGATAGTTTCTGATATATAATCCACGTTCGTTCCCTAGCGCGTCGTAAATGAGATGAATCTGTATGAATTTTAAATTTTTTAAAATCATAGCAATGATCTTTAAAAATATCAATTAATTCTTCAATTTTAAATTTTGATTCAGGAGAGCTAGATGATGCAATAGGATTATAGTGGCTATAATGACCAGAATATGTCGGCAAATATTTTGAATGAAATTGATCTGAATGCTCATCGATAATGGAATAATAATCAGAAACAAATGCAATTATTCCGATATTGAATCGTTCCATCATCTGCTTATAATTATCATACAATATATTGATTCGATGATCTATTCCATCTAAGGAATACATAAATAATTTCTTACATTCGTCATGATTACTAAGTTGATAAAATAAATTATTCATTAAATTTTTGATTTCATCAATAATTCTATCTCGCTCTTGTAAATTGTGCAAAACATGTTCAAACGAGGTATTGGTAGTTGCCATGTTGCCTTGTGCATACGAAAAATGCAAAATGAATGTATATATTTAATACTTTGTCACTTGAATATACGAAATACTTTAAGGAATAATATCTGATTATTTCAATTATGAGTAGTAACGATCTCTTTGAATCATTATTAGCGGATATCCAGTCTGGCAATACAACTTCGGTTGAAAGCAAGATCAGTGAACTCTCTGAAGACCAATTAAATGCTTTATTTGGAAAAGTACAGCCATATAAGTCGCTTGGTTCCGCATCTTCTGATAAATTTGTACTTGGATCGGTTATTAATCTCCGAGAAAAATATCTCAAGAAATTAATCACAACTGCTATGGTAGGATTTCTATTTCAAATGCAAAGTGAATACACAATTGATGAAGAAGATTTAGAAGTACCTTTAAATAAAGATGATTTCTATGAAGAAGGAGCCGCTCAAACACTTCCAGAAAATTATAATACCACCATTTTGTACAATGAAGAACTTGTCAAAATGTACAACACTCGATTCCCAGATGGGAAGGTAGTCGTGTATAAAGAAATGGAAGCACTTTTAAGCGAAGATGATTTACTTGAAGTATCTTCTAAAGTTAATGATCGATACAATGAATTAACTAAAACTGAAAAGAAATTTAATTCAATTAAATACAATGAGGCACTAGAAGATGCAGTATCTGCTCAATCTGAAAAGGAACAAGTAGTAATTAAACGATTCCTTGAATGGTTATTCAAATATGATGAAAATAAACATGTTGCAAAGGGCAATGATGAAGTAAATAATGATCCAGAACGTCAAAATGTTGCTGAATTAAAAGGAACCGATACTGTATATGATAATATCCCTCCAAATGATACTCATTGCCGATTCAATGCATATTATGATATTAATTATGAAAAACTCCGCGATGCTACTAAAAATATTTATAATGTTAAACCAGATCTAGAACATGCAATGATTATTTATGATGTTGTAAATAAAAAGGAAGATGTAGATGCATTTATTCATAAATATGGTGCTAATTCCGGATATGATATTCTATCATTCGGGCTAAATCAATGGACATTAATGGGTCCATTTAAGGAAAATCGTGATCGAGTAGATTATTATAATAAACATAATAGTATTATTAAGTCGATGCTTGATCAACAAGAAGCGGATAATAAATTACGAGAAGAGTTAATGAAGAAACGAATTAAGAGTAAGAAAATTAAAGCCGAGAAGGTATTTGGAAAAGATTCGCCAGGATTCGATGAATATAAGAAACTCAGCCCTTCTGAACTTGAAAATAAATACAATGCTAAAATGGAAGAACTTGAAGATGGTAGTATCAAAATTACTCGAGAAATCACTGTTAATGCCGAAACAGGCGAGGAGTTAAATATGGATGATGACGGAGTTCCAACTAATGCTCTTGAGGTTCCAATTACTACAATCAATGCACGCACAGGAGAAAGTTCCCAAACGCGAATCTTTACTCAAAGTACTGATTAAAAAAATAATTTCTACCATTGGAAGTAGAAATATTAGTTACGTTGATGAAATGCAATTGCTTGCATTAGTGTATCAGCAATATCGTCTAAATTATTTTTTTTGATATTTTTAATATAATCTAACTTGTCAATTAATGTAAGTAAATAAATCATATTTGTCCGAGTATGCTCCTTATTTGCTTTATAATTATTTGATGCTGATGCCAAAAATGTAGAAAGGCACAGTAATGGATGTAACGCAACCATATTTTTCCAACTTGGTTTAATTATTTCTATTGGATATCTATTTGCATAGTGATACATGATCATATTAAAAATTGCATTAGATCCATGATTGGCATTCATTTGATATTCTATCAGGACAATAATATTATCATTAATGATATCTTGCGATATTTCTTCATCAACAATTGTAAGAGTATATTTTAAAGCATTTGCTTTTTCTATAATTGTTGTTTCCTTTGCTTTTGTTCCATGATTAATATCAAATACTTTCATGAATAATGGTTGGATAATGGAATCTAGTTGATCATTCATCTCAATTGCATTATCACATTTATATGAATCAATATTTTTGAATGGCTTCATTCTATATACACCAATAGCTAGGCTACGTATCGCTACATCAATTGAAATATATGTTTTACAATCCATGATTATATAATCTATTATATTATTCATTTTTGGAAATCGCCCGAGCTTCACTCATCATTGATGCATTAATAGATCGCAATGCATTTCTATATTCACAAATATCAATATGGCCTCCATATGAAGTTAAATCATATATACATGGAGCTTCTTTAAATTCGGTAATTTTTTTATTATAGAATTGAGCAAATAACATTTTGAGCATTGATACCTTATCAAAGAATGATTTATCCTTAACAAATTGTGCTTGAGTTTTAAGAAATGAATATGTACATGCCATCCCACAAAATAATCCATATGTATCATATTCTTTACCAGTTGATGTATTTCGAATTTGACGAGGAATAAAGCATGGAAGCCCTTTGAAACTTAATCCACAATACCAACATTTTAGGGTTGCATCTTTATATGATTCAGCCCATTGTTTTTTATTTTTAAATCTTGTTACTCTAATATCTGAAATACGATGAACGGAATGATCAACCGATGGCTGATCTTGTTGGGCAATATTTTCTTCAATCATTCGTTCTTCGAGTGTGCGAATCTGATTAAAGAAAATTCCTTGAAGAAAGATAGTATTACGAACTGGGATTTCCATTATTACAATTATTGTTTAATATCTCTATATATGAACTATTGTGCATTCAGCAATGTTGAATTATTTTACATTATTTAGCAGTAATATTGATTTAATATATATAGATTCTAACAACATAAGCAGTCATGAGTATGACAGAAATTTTTGTTCGAAGCCCTCTTCATGCATTTCTTACAGTATTAGTAATTTGCATTATTGTAGCAAGTGTTATGTCTTCGCAACTTGGTGTAATAAAATACACTGACAAAAATAAAGATGGAACCGTTAATATTTTCGATGGAGAGATCTCTGTCAAGACATCTCCATCGGCAAGTAGCGGGCAAGCTATAGCAATTTCAGTTCTTAGTGGGGTAATTGGTCTAGGATTAATTGGAACTGTATTTAAACAATATAACATTTATCATGAAGAAAAAAAGAAGCAAATGCCTCAACAACAATAATTTATCCTGGAAGCATATTATTTAAGTCACTGATATGACTACGAATGCTACTTTTTTTGTATGTAATATTTGCATTTAAACTATCTCCTGCTTGTAATTTACGACGCTGAGACTGAGTAATTAATGACGGAAGTAGTTCCATCATAATACGAGGCATAACTCCAACATTATTTTTTGCCACAAATCTACTGACCGCGGTACTAGTTTCAACACGAATACGTTTTAATTTTGATTTAACAACATCAGAATAACCTGTAATATCAGGTCTGCAACCAAAATATTCATGTTTTCCATTAAATACCATTTCTAAAAGTGACGCACCAGCTACTAGTGCTTCTTCAGCAATAGAATTATATTTTAATTTATTATATTTGAATGTTAATCGTCGATGAACTTCTTCAATTCGTTTTAATGGTGCATCATACGAAACATAATATTGAGCACCATCAACAGATTCGCCTAATTCAGCTAAATCATCACGAAGAGATTCAATTTGTTCAAAAAGAGTATTTTTCCGTTCTTCCTCAATTTCTTGTTCCATATCAATATTCATTTTTGGAACATTTTCCATTACACGATTAATACTCGATTGAAGATGCTCATCACGAGTCTTCTGCATATATAATCCATCATTTCTATCTTGAATAAATGAATTGTTACTATATGGACTAGATCTAATTGATCGAGTTACCGAAACAACAGATGCTGCATCTTCTTCATCATCTTCTTCGTCATTTTCTTCATCATCAGCCATCACTGATTCTATTTCCTCAATAGCTTGTTCATATTCTTCAAGAATATCTGCTTCCTCATCTTCTTCTTCATCATTATCTTCTTCGACGGTATCAATATGATAACTTTTTACCTTTTTTTCCATTTCATCGATATTGATAGAATTAGCAATCTTTTCAGTGTTTAGTAGAAGACTAATACCAGAAATACTAGAACCATGATCGATAATAGTGTCGTCCATCTTTGAACCTAAAACGCCTATATTCATGTATAGGTCAATATTACAATTGTATTTTCTTTATCAAAAAATAAAAAATCATCATGAACTATCATAAATTCACATAAATGTATTATTTAATAATCTTTGCGGCATTGAGGGTCTTGTATTCATTATTGGCATAGTATTACGATTCATTTGTATATGTTGTTCATATTCTTGAAAAATACTTTGAACATGATCTAACACAGGATCTGAATTACGTTTATTATTCTCGGTAGAATTAGAGCCTTCTCTTGATAATGCTATTGATCCAACTAAATCATTAATTTTTATACTTATATTATTTAATTCATCTTGAACATTGCTAATTCTGCTATCAACCTTTTCTACAAAACTTTCAATTTTTTTGTGAACTGCAATCAATTCATCGGTATATTCTTTATCGCTCATAATCACATCGGAATCAATATTAGATCTGGATGATATTGGCGATGAATATCCATAAGATAATATTGATTCTCCAAATCCTTTATCAAAATCTATTATTGGTATAACTTTTGAATTTTTAATTTCTTGAATTTGTTTGTTTAATTCAACAATATCTTCATTAAGTCCATATATAGTTCTATGCAAAGATTCTAAAATTTTAGATTTGTATACCTGTTTATAATCATTATAGTAGTATAAAAGTTGACTTATTCTTCCAATAATTGATTCTACAAAGCGATTTCCATATTTCCGCGTCATTAATTTATATACTGTATGTTTTGTAATTTGATAACCAAATAATACAACATCTCCGCCTAATTCTCCTGTTTTTTCAATATAGTCTAAATTCTGAATTAATTTATGATGTTTTAAAAATCGGTATTCTTGTCGTAATTGACTGTCATAATATCCAAATGTTTCTTGGAACCATTTTGGCGTTTTACTAGAATAATGTAGAATATCAAATCCAATATCCTTTAAATCATAAAGGTTGATGCAGAATTCATGGGTACCATATTGAGAAATAGTAATTAAATATTGAATAACATTTTGCATCCATTTTATTCCTGCAAATGTTGTACAATATTTTGCAAGTTCATTATCATGAGGAATAGTAGAAGTAATATCTACATAATCATATATATCAATTTCATCTAGATCAAGCAGTGATTTATTACATTGATCAAATGAATTAAATCTTGTTGGAATATCATGATGCATTTCGGAATAACTTTTGTCTATTCCAAAACTAGAAGAAAACGACATAATTGTATATTATTTGGGTTGTGTTCAAAGTAAAGCAAAAAAAATGTATATACAAAATAGATTTGATTTTACAATAAACGATTGCATAATGGGCAGATTCTTCGATTATTTATCCATGTAATTATGCATGATCTGTGAAACACATGGTTACATGGAGTGAATGAACTTGTAAGAATACAAATTTCATCTAAACAAATTGCACAATTTGATAGATTATTATTCTTGCGCGCATTTAAGTATTTCAAGTAATTAATACGATCAAGATATGAACGAATTTTTCTAGAAAGGAATGTTGCATTCATTGATAATTTTCTCATATGATTTGCAAGTTGCTCCGCTTCTGGAAATACAATATCCTCATCCATTGGGGGTGTATCCATTCCAAATATATTAGTTTGTAAATCTGGTAATAAATCAGCATTGTCTATTGACACTTCTGATGCAATTGACATATTTTTGATCACCATAAATCCAGTATCAATTAATACCAAATTTTTCAATAATGAACCATCAATTACAAGATTTAATAATGGACATTTTTGAATATTAATTGAATAAAGTTCAGTAAGCCTAGTACTAAAATTAGAAATTTTTTCGCAATCAATTAATTCTAATTCTTTATATCCATATACATCATTAACTTCATCAAGTGAGGGACAACACTGAATGAAAATACTTTGAGCAACAAATGTATTAGAAATAGTATGTAGATCTAAGCAACCGGTAATTTTTAATTCATAAAGATTATATAAATTTGAAATACTTGTAATGCATCTATTATCCTCTACATATAATTTTTTTAAGTACCAATCTTTTATTTCATCAATTTGATTATCGCCAATTAACTCAATAGTTAAATTTGAATAACTAAAAGTATTGCTACAATCAAAATTAATTGTTTCAAGAGTTTTACAGTTTTCAATATGAACTAGTTCTGAAGTGCCAGAAATATCTATTTCAATTACAAATGGACAGTTAATAATCAACATTTTTGTTGCTATAACATTTTGAATTTTAAGTAGATCCATAGCGTGTATTATTTTAAATTCATCCACATTAATGTCATCTAGTTTTTCAAGTGATGTGCACTTATTTAGAATAACTGTTGAAATATCATAAATGTCTTGTACTTCATATAAATTTTCACAATCATTGATTGTTAAATTAATTACATTTTTAATTTCTTTAACTGAAAATAAATTTGAACAATTTTCAATAATGATTTGATTAAATCCGAAAAGCTCGGAAATTATTTCGATATTACAGTTTTTAATTACTAGTTTGTCGAGATGTAAATTTCTAACTACATTCAATGGAATGTCTTTTAAATTTGTTAATGTAAGCATTTTTAATTTCGACATATTATTGAAATCTATTACTAAATTAGTATTAGACAAAGTTACAATTTTTGCATTTGGAATTATAATATTTTGCAATAAAGGCAATCTATTCAATTCTACTATTTCAGCATTTTCAAGAATAACTGAATGCAAACACTTCGCATTTTTGATACAACATTGATACGCAGATGGACTATATAGTGTGCCGAGTCCAAAATTATTTTCAATATCTATACAATAAAGTACTGGGCAATTTTTAATTTTTTTTACTTTTGTATTCGACATTTTAAGCAATGTAAGACATGAACAATTTTTTATTTCATTTAAACTATTATTGTCTTTAATAGTCAAAACCGACGCCGAGGGCAATTTATTGATTTGCTCATTATTTCCAGTAATTGATAAAATTGTTGGCGTAAATTTAAATTTCTTTGTAACAGACTCAGTGCACATTTTTTAGTAGTTTTGTATATTCAAATTGGTATATAACCATTAAATCTTATCAATTTTGCATTATTTTATATATGGTATTTTTAGTACTATTTACATATAAAATTGATGATATTTACATGTAAAATTGATGATGATTATAGGTAATATATTTCAATATGTTTAAGTACAAGCAATTAGATCATTTTATTGAAAAATACAAACATTTACCAGCCCAAGGATCGGCTGAATGGAAGTCTATCAGAGAAAATTTCATTGGCGGAAGCGAAGTTGCAACAATTTTAAAGCAAAATAAAAATAAGTCAATAAATAAATTAATCCTTGAAAAACTTGGATTTGATAAGTTTCATGGGAATTTAATTACCCATTGGGGAAATGTATTTGAAGAAATGATCCGTCTCCATTGTGAGGAAGTGTTTTCCTGTACAATTAAAGAAACAGGAAGTATTCCATATGAACATGGTTCATTATCTTATAGTCCGGATGGTTTAGCAGTTGTTCCAACAACAAAGCTAATTCAAAACTTTGGATCACTTGCGCCTGGATTAGATCCAAATTCTCCAGCGCAATTAGTATTATTTGAATTTAAATGCCCACATAGTCGTATTCCCACAAATGAAATTCCTGAACACTATCAGCCTCAAGTTAATATTGGTATGAACATTATTGATATTATGGAAACTGCAATATTTGTTCAAGCTACGTATCGTAGATGTTCATTTGATGTATTACGTTATAATACTCATCATAATGGATATGGTCATTTCAAGAAAGCTGATATTACAAATCCCCCTATTGAATATGGATTTATGACTATATATTCTAATGAGGAAGAAGCCTATCATCAAGATTTAAAGGAAGCTCTTACTGAATTTTGTGATGCTTCGGAAATTTATTTAAATAATGGCCAAGTAATACTAGATATTGGAAGTGTAACAGAAACAGCTGTATTAGAAGAAATATTTGGAAATTGTGTAAAAAAAATATTTCAGATAGATTATTGCTTTCGTCAAACATATAATAAAGAAGTATTCAATCGAGAACAATATGTAATTGAAATGTATGATCAAAGTCTACAATTTCGTGCTATGGAAAAGTTACAACAACAAACAGAAAAACATAAGAATATTATAGGTATTCTACCATTTAAGTTATTAAATGTTTATATGACTCCAGTTGCAAAGAATCCTGAATATATCAAAGAAACGGATGCTCATATCAAAGCTATAAATGTTTTACAATGCATCAATGATCATCGCCATATTGATAATAAATCGGATGCTAGCAAAAGTATTCGTAAGTACAAATTATAAGAACTTTGATTCTTTTTTTTACAATTCTAATTCCAATAGTATAAATAATACAAAAATGGCTACAGAAATTCAAGAAACTAAACTATCATGGCTTCTTCAGGTGGCTGATAGAATTCAATCATTCTTTTCTACAAAATCGCATATTGATAGTATCATTGATATAATAAAAAAAGTAAGAGATGAACATGGAGCTATTATCGCTTATGATGAAATTGCATCTACTGGAGTCACCTTTATGATTATTGCAACTGATCCCAGACAGTTGTTTTTGGATATAATCGATGAAATAAAGAATGCTAATTCTAAAACATTTCAAGAATTATTTAATCCAATAACAATTATAATGCGGTTAATCGATGAAGAATATAGAATGGATATGGGCAATACTAGATTATGTTATGGAGTAAAAACTACAATTCCGTCAAATTATTTAATGAAATCTTTTGCTTGTAGAATCGTATCTCAAATAAAATCATATAAAGATTTCATTGATAATGAATCATTTATGTTTATTCCAGACAAAATCAAAGAATTGCATCCTCAATACGAATACAATACAAAAATGAATAAAATAATTGGTGCAAAAAAATCAAAATCTAAGCCTGGTGAAAAAAAGAAAATAAACATTCGTAGAACTATAATTGCAAAATTAATTGAATATATAAGAAAAAATTCCCAGATTGCTTCTGGTATAATATTTATTAATGAACTAAGTGAATGTACCTCATCCGCGATCAACATTATGTATACTGAGCATAAATATAAGGAAGCAATAGTCGATTATCTTAAAATATTAATAAATAACGAACAATATAAAAATTATACATTTAAGACATTTCTTCATGCTGATTTTAAAATTCCATATGATTATCGATTAATTAAACACAGTTGTTTAATTAATGATATTGAAACAAATCAACCAACATATATTGCAAATCTTTATAATACGGCAACATATGAATTAGTTCCATGTATTAATTTAGAAATTAATAATTCATTTATACAGATAGCACATCCAGTAGTAAAGTTGCGGTTTTTATATTTGGATATGTTTATGATTGAACATAAAACTGGATCTGCTAATCCAAAGAATCATGAAAAAATATATCAAAGTAAAATGATGGAAGCATTCAATGAGGTTCAAGCATTTGATAAAATACCAATATGGATAGGAATATTTATCGATGAAGTTTTTGAAAAAAATAAATATAATATACAAATGAAAATGACAAATCCTATAGAAACTTTCTTAATTTAAGCACTCGAAAGATAATAGCAAGCAATAACTCGACTATAAATATTATCATTTGTTTTCACTGACTGCTGAACTATTTCAGAAACGATTGTCTTATTTAATTTTTCATTAGATAATAGATCTTTTTTTATCTTCATAACAACGCTATTTGCAATTGATGCGTAGATAATGTGGCTATGTGCGGATAATAATTGAGGATGTACGCCAAGATCAATCTTTGATGAATCAATAATAGAAAGTAGCTCAGCTGTAAATGCATCAGTCGCAATTAGTTGCATTAATTTATTATCATCTTTGTATTTATTGATTTTATCTAAGATATTTGAAACTAATCTAGATTCTAACTTTTCTAAAAATGATTCCTCGGTCACAGTTTCATTAAATGACATATATTTTACTTTATTAAATGAAAACGCATCATCCTTTCTTGAGTTTGTTATAATTGATTCAAATATTTTATTATAAGCTTCTATTGTTTTTGATGGCATTTTGCGAATCAATTTGTTGATAGTTGGTTGTAGAATTGGATTTTTTTTTGCTTTAAATAATTTCATATCATTTGTCCACAATACATATGCCATATGAGTTTTATCATTAATATTTATTGTGATAAGTTCTGATGATTTAACTGTTGCCTCTCTTCCTTGTTTGATTAAATCGAATAATTTGATCATTTTTTCTGATACACCCGATGATCCAATTGGCGTTTTAATTGTTTTTAGATTTGACATATCAAAATAATTATCCACATTCTTACTAATTATGATTATTAAACCAGTCGACAAACCAGTATCTGCTGCAATTAGTTTTAATATTTTACTTAATGCTTCTGGAATATTTGCATCATCTGTAAATGGTTTAATATCTAATCCAAATAATCGATCTATTATTTCTTTAAGTCCAACATTGACTCCTTCATCTGGTACAATACCAAATGTTTGAAGATGATTTGTTGTTTGAGAAAATGAACTGATATCATCATTTGCATTTAAAATCATTTGTTTTAAATTATCATTTAGTTTTAAAATTAAGTTCGAATGAGAATTATTTAATAAATCTGATTTATAGATAGTTTCAAGTAGTTTTCTACCTACTTGAATAAATGGTCTATTGCTACCATTCGTATCCTTTTGATTCATACAAAGAAATATAGTTTTAATTATCTCATCAAAATCTGTTTCTTCGGTTAATAAATCTTTTATATGGTCTGCAAATACGTTTGTTTCATTTGAAATATTATTAATTATTTGATCATGATAATCTACTAATTTTAATCTATTTTCTGTTAGAGATGAAAATATCTGTACAATGGAATCTGAACTTCTATCAATATGTAATGATAGATCTTCTGTAGTATATGAGATAGAATCAATAATGGATTTTAATTTAATCATTGTAATCATTTGATACATGTATTGATTATAGAAATTTATAATCTCCTTGGTTATTGCATCCTTGGTTGTTACATTTTTTGATTTTATATTATCATATCTAATTGATGATAGTTCAAGATTTACCTTTTTATAACTCAATTTATTATGATCTTTGATTAGTTTGATACATTCATCAATCAAATTATTATTAGCGCTAAGTTTGGAAGAATCAAACATTTTTCTTTTTTAGAAATTTTGATAGCTATATATGTTATGAGATCAACTAACTTCAAAAAAAAGACTATTGATTAAATTATTCTTATAGTGTCACTCGTTTTGTTTTTCTAGATCGCCGTTGCTTTGGTTTCGATTCAATATCTTCTTCATCTACATATGTGGTAGTGGGTACATTAAACATATATTCATCTTTTTCTTCTTCGTCATCTATTGTTTGCATATCTACTAAATTATTATTTTCTTTGATCATTTGCTCGATTTTATCTAAATCTGGAATTTCATCTTCTTCTTCATCATCTTCCTCTTCATCTTCCTCTTCATCTTCATCTTCATCTTCATCTTCATCTTCATCATCTTCTTCATCATCTTCTTCATTCTCTATCTCTTCAATAATTGGAATTTTTCTTTCCATAGGAATTATTTTTTCATCATGATCGCTATCAGAATCATATTCATATTTAGATAAATCTTCTGATGCTAATATTTCCATTGGATGTTTTACTTTATTTGATTTGTTTATATCTTCCGCATGAATAATTTCAGGCTCAGTACCAGCTCCAATTTTTGTATTTCGATATTTTGTAAAATATTTCCAGAGTACATATCCAACAATAATAATTGCAATTACAAATATAGCGGGAATTAAATATGTTTTAAATCGAGTGAAAAATGATGCAGCACCACCAATTATTGGACCACCGACAGTCATTCCAGAATTAGAAGATATTGGTTGAATATTAGGTGATTCTGATTCTGGCATTGAAGTTACTTCTGGTTGTGCTTTTGGTATATAACTAGCAGCTATTGATTTATCCCACATGCGGGGTGCGACTTCCATATGATCTACTTGGTTCATAATAATTACCTTATATTACGTTCACTGTATCTATCAAAACAAAAAAGAAAACAACTTATGCATAATCAATTTACTTGAAATATGATAAGATAATTTTACGAATATTTTCTGGAAGGAAGAACCACACAATGATAAGTGCTACAATGATTGTAAATATCATTTGTATTATCATAATAAATGCAATGATAATCGGGATTAACATCCATAATTTTTTTGGATGATCAGGAATAGAGAAACTATTAATCCAATTTGCATTATTGAATATATTATTAATATATTCAGAGCTACATTTAGTAGTTTCACTACCTTCTGACTCAATCTCACTACCTTCTGATGCAGTTTCGCTACCTTCTGATGCAGTTTCGCTACCTTCTGTTTTTACATCACTAATTGCATTTATTTTAGGATTTTCAATAATTCCATCTTTGGTAATTTTTTCATGATGATATAAATCATAAATCCATTCCGGAAGCTCAGGAATATCATCCTTTGATACAATTGGAGTAATCCATTTATATGGACGATTGTTTGAATGATTTACTGATGGCTCAACAACAAATTGACATTTGGAAATCCACATATCAATTCCTACCGGTTCTCCGTCAACCGAAACACCTTTAATCCTTGCCTTCATTTTACTCATGCGTTTTGGATTATATTTAAAGATATAATGGCGGCCATTATTTGGAGTTTCTTGAATTGGACATTTAGGTAATCCATATAATTGAATCAATTTATCAAAATACATCATTCCATTATTTTTTTCATCAACATCAATGCAAATAATCCCGGATTCTTTTCCACAAACAATACCAATATTATCGCAATTATCAACATTAAAGTCATATTTAATTGTTTTTTCACTCCATTTGTAAACCATTGGCGCTTTACCAGCAGCTTGACTATCTTTAGTACATAATGGAATAACAACTAATCCTAAATTGCGATATTTTGCCTTAGCTTCATGAAGTACTTTACGATCAATTCGAGTTTCAATACTGGAATTAACTATATCAAATGTAAATCCAAATTTAGTATATTTTTGAATCATACTCATTGCTGATTTATTAGATATTTGATGAATTGGAATAGACATTTTTGTTTTCATAGGCCGATCTGCAGTAAAACTCCACACTTTTTCTTGATAATAGAGTGTTTTTGTAAAATCAAATTGAAAGAAACCATTAAATAATTTTTCAATATATTCATAAGTTCGTTCATTATTATTGATGCAACCATCTTTTAAATGAATCAAATGAAGATTGATACATTGTCTCCAATCCTGTTGAATCCAATAAATTGATAAAATTGTCTCGACAGGTTTATCATTATTTCTTTCAATCATATTGCTAAACAGATATGGATTATATGGATGATATTCATTCATATTCACAGTTGATCCATTAACAGCTGGGCTGAAATATGTAGACTTTATTTTACTAATAAAGCCCTCGTAATCAGCTGAATTCTTGAAAAGGACATCAATATCATTTGGATAATAACCATTCATTACAGGCGATCTCAGCATGTAAGCAGTCATAGTTGATCCATAAATTGTCCCAAAATGATTATCAATTAAATCAATAATCATTTCAAGAATTAGTTTTGGGTTACGTTGATCATTAAATCCCATCGATGCTAAGAGCAGAGGTTTTTCAACATTGAAAGTAATCATTTTTTAACAGTTAAAAGACTTAGTTTTATTGGCTGTACATTATTTAATGATTTGTTTCAATTTTGAGCTTAGTTTTGCATGATATTTGAGATAATTTTGAGGAGTTTTTCAATATCGGCATCATTTTTGGACTTTTTCAAAATAGATGGTTTCGTACACGGACCACCGATTTTAGAAGTTATTGGATTTGCATTTAATGAAATAACTGGTTGATTCTTATAAAATGGTTTAATATATTTATATCCAAAATGTACAGATGCCATGGTTATGCTTTTGATATATTAAAAAAAAATATCATTTACAATCTATTTATGTTGTAAATGCTTTGCGAATATTTTTTAAATCAGACTTAATTGCATCAATTGCTTGTTTACAAAGTTCTTCACCATTTGGATGATGAATATCAATGATACATTCTCGTTTAGATGGATGAGGAATTCTACTTGCAACATATTTAATATCTGGATTTGCTTGATAGATATACCAACTTAACAAACGGCCGATTGAATGCGTTTCATTTTGGATTTTTAATTTATAGATATCGAACTCAGTAACAGCAAGTCCGTAATCAATATTATCAAGTCGAACTCCAATATTATCGATTGCTTTTTGTACAATTTCAATTGGATTCATAACTCCAGGAGTTTCGATTTCAATTCTAAAATTTGTTGGTTGTGAATTAATCGATGATTGTGTAAAATCAGTATCAATAATTTCATAAGCTACGCGTCCAATAGAACATCTAGAATTATCAAATCCATAACTTTCTACTACGTGAATATCATTTACCGCAAAATCGGTTCCACTATTAATATCGCATATTGGAATAAATGGAGTAATATCTTTTGATGGACTCACTCCGTTCAACTTGATTTCTGTACTAAGTACATCCGTATATTCATCTTCATTATTTTCAAATCGAATAGAAAACACAGAATTATCATTAATAGATTGACTAATAGGAATCATTTCGATACGCTTTCGAATCACTTCACCAATAATGTATGGATCAGTGGATTTGATATCAGTTAATGATACAGTCAAATGCTTTATTGGTAATTCTGACATTAAAGTTCGTCGAATTGCATTTGCAATAGCGCAATTCGCATCCTTTAATTCAAAGCATAAAATTCTGTTCACAATTGTTGGTACCTTTTTTGCAAGAGATGCATATGGGGTATTTGCGAGTGAAATTGTATTAGTTTTATTAGTGATAATCTTAGCGGAAGGCATTTTTTCTTCTTAGCTGAGCAATCGCGAAAGTTTGAATGCTATATATAGATATACCTTCTTCAATTTTAAACAAATGCCGCGTTATACAAAGGTAACAATATTTTTAAAGGATTCCACAAATCATGTGGAATATAACAAAAGAATAATAGAATATTTAAATGATCGCCATATGGCATTAAATGATAATATGTTTACCGTTGCATTAGAAGTTATTGATGATACAAATATTAATAATTATGTTCTTCAAGGAATTGAATCTATTCCCGCTATGCAAATTGGTAAAGAAGATGGATACATTTATGGAGTTAATTCTATTCTTGCTATGTTAGCAAAATTGGAAATTATTGACAATGAAGGGAATACTATTCCAGATGTATCACAAAAATTTCAGCAACCGCGACAGGATCCAAAATCAAATATGCCAATGAATACATATATAACCAGTGACCCAGATGAAAATAGTTCTGAAATGAATGCATTTTATAATATGGCAATTGAAGAAATGACTTCAAATGAACCAGAAGATGCCGATACCCCATCTACTATAAGAGCTCGGCGAGAAGATTTTGCAGAAACTCCTATGGATAAAAAAATGATAGAAGGACGATTAGAAGCTATGAGCAAAATTTATGAAGATCGTAGACGCAAACATAATCGTGGCGGTCAAGTACAATCTAGAGAACCATTACGCGCAACCTCTCAAAAATCATCTCGCGATATTGTCGATAATTTTATTGAAAAGGGCGGGTATGATAAAATGGATACAATATTAATGAAACGAATTACTGAGAATTTGTAATAATTCTGAGTAATTAAGCATAGAATATAATTCTTTACACATGAGTCAACAAATGGATCCTAATTTTTATACTGATGGTGCCAAAAAAATGGTAGCTGAAGGAATGGAGGCAGTAAGTAAGATTTTGGCATATATGAAAGCAAATGACGGTAAATTAAATGAACTATCAGCAAATGAACGTAAACAAAATATTTTAGAATTTGAACCAGCCAAATTATTTAATCAAGTTCATCCAATTGTATTTCAATATTTAGCAGTAGAAGGCGTTTTCAGTCCTAATGCATTTCGGCGGTATGTACTCTCAGTATTTGGAAAGCCAAAGAGTAAAGAAGATGAAGAAGAAATGCGCAAGGGAACTAAATACGTATATCACTTTAAAAACAGACAGCAAGCGCTTTATTATAAATATCTGTTAATTGAATCAAATCCTAATATTGATAAAAATAAAATTCATTCAATGTACGAAGAAGTAGTTGATTCATTAAATGCCGATACCGATCGAATGTTGGATGCTTATTCAAAAGCACAAGAAGATGCAAAAATTGTAGAAGAAACTCTAACTAATGAAAAACGACAGGAACTTGTCAATTTATTAAAAAAACAAATTTTAAAATCAAATCATTAACGATAATTACTAAGAAGGGACGCAACATTTTGTGCTGTTAATCCTGCTCCATTTTTTAAATCAATTAATGATTCATCATTTTTTTGTGGTTTGATATTAATTTCTTGTAATATTGAATCTGATTCTTTTGGAACTAAAATACTAACGGAAGAAAATAAGATTACTTTATTTTTTGGATCTATTTCAGAGTCGGGAGTATTAGAGTCAGAGTCAGAGTCAGAGTCAGAGTCAGAGTCAGAGTCAGAATCGGAGTCAGAATCATTTAAATTATTATCAGATGATTCTTCTCCGCCAAATATTGATTCAACGGTAATATCATTTACTCCTCCAATTACTTCCATTCCTCCATCTATATGGTTATCGAACAAATGCATAGCACTTCCGCTGCCATAAACACTTTTAATAAAACTATGAAAAATAGAATCGCTCATTATTTCTAATCTATATATTTGATTCGACAAAGTTACAAATTATCGTTCTGAGATACGTTGTAATTTTGTTGAAATCATATGATCAAGCTGTTTTAATAGATCCTCATCTAAACAATCTAAATCAATAAATGTTCCACGAGGGGTTTCTGTAATCATATTTTGTTCGACAATATTACTTTTAATTAAAATGCATATATCGATATAATCAGCACGCTCTAAATCTTTGATTGCATTGGAAATTTTTCTCTTAATAACTTTAATATCATCAGTCATTTTCTATATTAACAATTTACTTCCTCAAAAAAATATGTATTTAAACAAATTACATTTTATGTTCTTCGTATAAATTCCAAATGTATTCTAATTTATTAAAAGATTCATCAGAATTATAACGACTTGTCAAATTATTGATTGTTTCAAGCCATTTTACAAATGGGAATGCAAGACGAGTTAGAATTGTTTTTGTATCTTCATGTACGATAGTAATAGATTCTGTTGCATTGATCATTGCAGAACTAATCAGTAATTTTGATAAATTTGTATGATAATCCACTCCAAATAATCCTTTATGAATTGAATTTACATCAAGTATATTTGCAGTGATTTGCGGGGTTGTTTCTGTTTTAAATGGATATAAAAGATCTGAAAATTTATTCCATTGCGTTTGATCTAATGATTCTTTACGCTTCAATTCACGATCAATCAATGGCGCAATCTTCTCTGTATAATATTTTTTATCATCAGAAGAAAGTTCTCCAATCGAATAATAAACTTGATCGGGTACATATGGAATAAATGGATAACCATTTACTAAAATATGTTCATTTCCAATTTTATACATTGATTGACCTACTCGGATAGGAATAATATCACCAACATGAAATTGGTCAATATCCATTTTAATCTTCATTAAAGCTACAACATGATCATTGCGACATTCAAGCATATCAAAATTACCAATTTTACCGGCTGGGATAATTTTATTAATCTTGATATCAGTGATTATATCGTATGGATCATATCGAATTACTGTAGCATTGACAACAATATATACACGAACTTTTGCCTCAGGATCTCGAAGAATAATATTTGGAAGAGATCGTTTTACCAAACTGTCAATACTTTTAATATATTGACCATCTCGACATTTTCCCTCATACATTAGTTTAGCATGATCAAGAAGCATTTGTTCATATTCAGTTGAATATTTAGCACTTGTATCCTTCACAGTGATATTAAGTTCAATTTGAGTCGTAAAGATCATCTTAGCAAGTGTAGATAGATTGAGAGAAACCGTTGGTTATATAATTAGGCATAATTTTCAATTTTGGACCCAATTATTATCAGACATATATGTTACTTTAGAATGGAGTAATATGGGCGATACTATCTGTAAAAGAATATATAACAGTTATAGCAATATAATAATGTCTTATCAAGCGCAGTTTAGTAAATTATATGATATTCCTTCTCTTCCGGATTCAGTATTAAAACAAAAGTTTATACAAACAACAGATGTATATGATGATCCTAATACTGTATTAAATTTTATGAAAGAAACACTTAGATATACAGGTCCAGATGCTCCATTATATGAAGAAGACTTGCCTAGGCAACGCAATAATGCACTTAGTCAATCTATAATGAGTACATATGAAAATGGAAGTCGGTATAGCCATGCGCCATTTCATCCTGAATTATTTCTTGGAGATTTAACTAAGGATCAAAGAATGTCTGTAAATGAACCAATGGTAGCTCAAATGGCTAATCAGAATAAATATCGTCAAGAGAGATATATTCGTGGAAAATTACAAGATGTTGCTGATGTTAGAAGTGAAGGTATTGTTGGAGAAAAACAAATGCTGAAACAAATTCGTCAAGGATATGCTAATACTGCAACTCGAATGGGTGGTATTTTTAATGATAGTAATGATACAATTATTACAAAAGCAAATCCAAATCCAGGAAATGCAACGCATCAAGTAGGCCAATCTATTAAGGAAGATCAATCAATATATGAAACCAAATATGAAAAAATTCTCCCACAATATGGAACTGATATTGTTGGTAAATTGAATAATTTAGTTGGAGTACAATGGGAGGTACAACCAGAAGCTAAACCAGGAATCAGTTCAGTATCTAATATCTATAGATCAAAACAGGAAGTAGATCAATCCGCAAATGCTGTATTTCGATTAGGAGAACAAGATACAAAATTTAAAACAGAAACTACAGATATTAAATCAGGATCTACTATTAAACCAATTGATTCATTTAAGGCTGCTCGTCAAAATGCACAAAACGTTTCTGTTGTTACTAATAAGGATTCAATGAAAAATCGGATTGCTGCAAAAATGTTACTTCCTCCAACACCAATAAATCAAGTTGATAGATTTGTTGGCACACAAAATGCTAAATCGCAAATAGAATCCAAAGGAACTGTTTATAAATTTCATACGAGTCAGAATAGAGTTGAAAGTTTAGTGGAACGATTATCAGATAAAAATAAAAGTATGACAGGATTTTCTATAGCAACTACAGTACCAGCAAAGGATCGTATTGCAATCATTTATAAAACTAATCAAACACAAAAATTTACTCCTCGTACCGAAGATATGAGTTATATTCAAACTGCAAGTATAAAATTATTGAAGAAAGCATTTACTAATAAAAAGGAAACAATGAATGAGCAAAAGAAACAAAAGGAAAATAAAAATGAACATTATGTAAATGGCGTTCCCGTAAAAAATGTCGATCATGTGAAGAATGTTAGAATGACTAAAAATAAGTTTACCCAACAATCTGAACAAATAATGACGAATCCAACAGGATCTACTACATTACCCACTCCTTCAACTATGAAAGATTTTGAATTTGATACAGATCCAACTATGAATAATTCATACCAAACGCGCAGGGGTGTGAATCAGCGAATGACTCGGCTCTCTCAAAAACAAGATCAGGATAGTACAATTTCGCCATTAAATGATACAATAGTACCATTCCGTACAAAGTATTCAAATTAAATGCCTATACTAAATCTATTTAATAAAATTTTAGATTTGCGTTCCTTATGAGTCCATATTATTGGTCCGCGACTAATTTCATATCGTCTTTGTAAACAATGCGAATCATTCAAAATATTGCAAAGTGTTTTATAATTGAATTTACTCAAGATTGTTAATCGTTTATTATTTTGAACTATTTTACATTTCTTGAATGTCTCAAAATCAATCACTACTGAAGGAGAAATATTACATTCTGGGCATAATTCCACAAACATTGTTTGTTGCTTCATGGCTTCAATATAACAATACATACAATAATTTCCATTATTGTCGATAGATACCATATGATGACCATTATCTAATTCTAATATAATTGTGCGATATCGCGCTCTCCATTTACGAATTTCTGAATTATTATCGAAAACAAATTCAGCGATAATATCACAGATATCCGTGGGAAGAATAGAAGCCAATAAGGAATACATGTTTTATTGTTATAAACAATATTGTATTAATAAGTTTGCTATTTTATGCTTAAAAAATGATATGTAGAATTGAATGGAATATTTCATTTTTTTTTAAACTAGTGGGGTTTTAAGTATTTGTTTGTTTAGTATCAATATAAGATTCAGCAATGCAGCCATCTATTATTAATCCCAGATTTGGATTTGTAGAACATTTTAGCGCGGATTGTAGCTCGGTTTGTACACAGCCTAATATTGACCCCAGTGTTAAAGCAGCATGTGATACAGGATCTCAATCATATTGTTCCACATCTGATAAAATATCATCAACGGAATGTAAGCCATATTTAGATAGAGTAATTCGAACGCGGGCTGCTCAAAAAACAAATACTCAATATGCAAATTCAGTAAATATCCCTACAAGTATCAATAAAACTATTACTGATTATTATAATGCACTTGGCGATGCGGCAGATGGATATCTTAAAGCAAACATCAATAATCTATCAGCGGCATCAGTAACTGATGTTATGAACATTATTAATGCTGAACAGGGAACTGATCGATCAATGGCTCTAAGAGTAACCGATAATGCTATAGCACAATGTGTAACATCAAATGCCGCATGTGAAAATGTGAAATGGATAACCGATAGAATTACTGATAATATTAATACATTAGCTATTAAATTTACAAATGCATCATTAAATGATATTCTTTCCTATATTTCAAATAATTTGGCACATTATACTAAATTTCAAGCATTTTATAAGTCTATTAACAATTTAATTATTTCCAAACTTACAATTGATGGATTAAATTCACCAACTCTTATTACTGTCAGAAATAAATCAATTGATATACGCAATGCTGTTGATTTATTTGTGGTAAATTATGTATTGGGCAATACATTAGCTGCTATTCCTACTACCAGTGTTGGGGCATATGATATTGATATCAGTGGTAAACCAAACTTGTATAATTTAAATATTAGAGGCTTATATAAGGCAATATCAACAGCCTCAAATGGAGCTGTTGATAATCTTGCAACGCTAATTACAAATGCCGATATCGCCAATAAAAATAGATGTACGCTGGTTGATGTAAATACTGATAATGTATGTATTGCTATGAGGGCGACAGGAGAAACAGATTTAGTGAATGCCATACAAAATACAGATTCTGCATTTTGTATGGCAAGTAGCGCAAATATTGTGCAAGATCGATGTGTTGCATATGTTAATACAAATTCTAATAACGCAACATTTGATTCATCAAAAGCTTATAATCTTGTAATGTCCGCGGCAACCAAGGCCGATGGATCGTTAGATAAAACTATTCTTGATAAATATCCAGGAATTAAACCATGGTTAACCGGAAAAACCACAGATACCATTCAAACAAATAGTAGCACTGGAGAAAAGACAATTCTACCAGTATGTGGAACCGCAAATGGACTTTCTATTGACCAATGTAAGAAGGTATGCGAAGTATATCCTGATTTGTGCGCTCAAGATCAAATCCAAAAATGTCAATTACCAAAATATCGATATTCTACTGAAAATTTCAGTGAAAAGAATGAAAATGATAGTTTATGGTTTTTGTGGCTTCTTCTTATAATAATAGTTACTTTAATTGGATATTATAGTATTGGTTTGATTAGATGCATTAGAAATGATAATATCAATGATTTATCATATATTAATATAGATCCAGCCAGTAAATCAATATTATAAGTTATGGCTTCACAACGTCAATTTCAACTTCATGTTACTAGCAAATTAAATCGCCCTATTATAGAAAATGATGCAATCATTTATGGTCCTCTATCAGTTATTAAACTTGAAATTGGTAAAATAGTTTCTGTTTCAACCGGAGCCTATATTGCTGAATGTAATAATAATGGAAAAGTTGTTATTAGTCCATCTGATAAATTTGCAGATAAATTAGTATTTACTTCAAATGAATATTTTGCTGAAAATACAAAAATGATTTCAGTCGAAATTAAAAATATTTCTCAAGAATTTATTAGAATTGAACCAACGGATCATTTATTTAAATATGAATTTATTTTATTAGAATCAAAATGTCGACAAAGAACAAGAAGATCAAAAGAACCTAAGAAGGAACAATCTATAGAAGAAACTAAGGAAGAAGTTACTCCCGCGGAAGATACACCAGTAGAAACTATGCCAGTAGAAGCTGCTCCAGTAGAAGTTGTTCCCACAGAAGATACACCAGTAGAAGATACACCAGTAGAAACTATTCAAGCGGAAGTTTCACCAGTAGAAGATACACCAGTAGAAGCTACTCCAGTGGAAGTTTCACCAGTAGAAGATACACCAGTAGAAGATACACCAGTAGAAGATACACCAGTAGAAGCTACTCCAGTAGAAGCTAAGCCAGTGGAAGTTAAATCCGTGGAAGCTAAGCCAGAATCTGAAATTTCAGTTTCTACTAATTCTAAACGTAAATCGCAAAAAAAGAAACGAGTTGTTACTATTTAGATAGATTATGATACTGTTGTGTAAATAATACTGTATAGAATTGTTTTTGCGACAATTCCCATTGGTTTAGTTAGATTACCATTAACCATATATTCAGATGCTATACCAGCTATCAATGATACCTGAATACCATTTATATATTTTTTTAATTTACGAGGATCTTCATCTTTTAATACGTGGTAAATATTTTTTATATATTTATTTCTAGTATCCTCATCCATTTCCATAATTGATTGGTACATTAATGATCCCGGTTTAATTGTATCGCTAATATCATCAATTGATATTTCTTCATCACATTCATTTTTTATCATTTTATAAATGATAGCAATTAATCCAATAATTAAAAGAACTCTACATAATTCATGTGCAAATGATTGAGCTGGTTTGATTCCAGTTTGTTTTATTACTGTTGCAATTGGTGTTATTATATTTTTGTTATCCATGTTTTAGTTATATTCAATTAGACAGATTCTGACCATGTTCGAAATGTAACTTTATGTTTATTTGATTTGATTGTATCAACATTACTACAAACCTGTTTTGCATAAGCAGCCGATCCGCAAATAAATACACCTATTTGTTTATGATTTTGAGTTCGCATAGATACTACAGCGTGTGCTAATATTTCAATAAAGTTGGCTCTTTGAAATATACAACAAATAGGACTAATTATCTTGGAAATAATATCATATTGTTGACTTCCATATATAATTGCTTGCAAATATAGAAAACGATTATTTATTTCAGGAGGAATTGACGTTTTTTGTGTTTTAGATTTATTTGAATAAAATATCATAATTTTTATATTCGAAAGTTGATACTGAATATCCATTAATTGTTGATTGAATTCCCTAATAATCTCCATATCAGCAACGCTCCATACTAATGTTGTAGAAACTCTTTCTTCTAATGGATTTCGAATCATATCCATCATTGATGCCATAAATGCGGTAATTCCAATTCCAGCGCAAAAGAAGTATCTAGTTTTATAGAGACGATGAAAACGAAATTTAGATAGAACGCAATGACTAATATTGATGTGATCCGTGTATTGAATTCGTGATCGTAGAATATTTGCAAAACTATTTGTCCACTGTCCAATTCGTTTCATAGTTAATACAGCATCTGTACTGTTATAGCCCCTAGATAGTGTAAATGGATGCCATTCAAATTTATTTAGTTTTGAATAATTCACGTACACGGTAACATTACTAAAATTTGTTAATAATTTATCTAAATGTGAATCATCTTGAAGATATAATCTTACCATTGTTGGAGTAATAACCCAACGATTTATACGCACATGAAAATGAATAATTTCATGTCTACATCTCCAACAATAGAAAAGAAATAATGGTAAAGTAAATATATAGGAATAATTGAATCCTAATAAATGAGAAAACCCATGTACTATTGTCATAATGATGCCTAAACATGCTAAATATTTATGCAATAATTGATTTAGTGAATATCGTATCCATTTCTTTTTTTCTAGCCATAAAGATAATACAATAGCGGAAAATATTATAACCAATATAATTCCTGTTACATATGCATATTGTTTCATAAAATAACCATGAGATATTACAATTTGAGTATTTGATTTTGGAATAATAAAAACTTCTTCATACCTGCAACCATTCTTACATTTCTTTAATACTGATTCAATTTGACCTATATGTCCAATGGTATGAGTAATACTGGCAATAAGAATTTTAAATCCAAATACTTTATGATAGTAATCAGAATATTCCGATGGAAATCCCCATGCTAAAACTTCGTTTGGAATAATATTTATTATAAAAGTAAATGGAATAAGTAAATATGCTAAATTTGTTAATATTATAACTGCGGATGTTCGGGCTAAGATTAACCAACTAGAGAACCCCATTTTTAACCATACAATTAATAATGCTGCTATTACATCAATCAGTAGAGTCACTATTACTAATGATTGTTTATTCCAATCTATAGGTCTTTTGGTAATAAGTGATGATACTAAAAATGATGCAGTTTTGGAACGATTATAATATTTATCTATATTAATCAACGAACGGAGTGATTTATTGTAAGCACCATAATCAATCGAATTATTTTTTAATAAATGAGTTTGCTCCAATAATTTGATTATTTCTGCTGATGAAAGCGGAGGAAGCTTGTGTATATTCATTACATATTTGTAGGCGGTGATTAGTTTATCTACCTGAATAGAATAATTACAAGTATCACTGTTATATGTTGCAATTTGTTTAAATAATGTATATTCCCAAGGAGTAATTACTTGTCCTTTTTGTGTTCTTGTGGGGATGTTTATTAAATTGGTGTTCATTTGTATAAACAGATCATAAAGCATAAACATCTATATTGTTTTCCCATCAATGTCAGATCTTACATTTATCGTATCAATAATATATAAACTAAAAAAACAACTATGGATGGAATCATTCAGACTACAAAAACTGAAAAATCATCTCCTCATTTCTTTAAAAAAGGAGTAATTGTTTTAGCACTTGTGTTTGTATTAGCATGGATTATTGTAATGATATTTATTATAAAACGTGATGGTTGGAAGGTATGGTGTGGATCTGAATATGTATTTAATACTTACACCATATTTACTGCTATATTTGCAACAATTGGCCTCATAATATTCTATACTACGCCATCAATACGCAGCTCAGTAAAGGGATTTTTAGATCTTATACCACTTAAATGGAAAGCTTTAGTTGATTCTGGAGTAACAAATTATTTTGATCCAGAATATTATGTGATTTCAAAAGGTACATATGTAAGGCAATCAAATAAAAATATTCCAATGGACCAATATGGCTTACCAAAGGTAGATATCAATATTCCTCTCAATTCGTTTAATTATGAAATTTATAAGAAGTATGCTAAATCAATTATCAATATATTTACAGAAGCTAAAGATGAAGCTATTAAACAGTATACAAGTGATATGGAATTAATCCAAAAGGATATTCTAAATGTAAATAAAAAGGTTGCTGATTTCTACGATTTATTTAAGGAATACACTAGAATTGAAGTAATTGGTTCTCAATGTATGATTGTTAAAACTTGGAGCAGGGGTTATATTTTGATTCATAAGGATAATTATATTCATTTTATGCGAGATCTAATTAAATACACTGATTGGAAATCATATTATAATAAATTATTTAAAGACATAAATAATGAACTTGGAAAGGCCTCAGGATTATATTGGCTATTATCAAGTATTTTATTAAAGAATGAAAAAAATGAAAATGTTCGTGAAAGAAAACTACAATACAATATTATTTATAATATGCATATTTATGGTCCTATATTTGATGAATTTGTTACATTATACAATATTCTTAGATCTCAAGGGAATTCTCCCTCTGATGCTATTGATGATATTATCAAACTCATATATTCATTCGCTTGGGATGAACAAAATGATTTAGGATTTGTATATTTGGATCGTTTGTACATAAAGTTTCAAATGAGAAAAGCATTTACGTATGAATTATCAAATGTAGTGAAAGACGTATTTTCTTATATCAAAGAAAAATCATCTAAGGGACCAATTGATATGTGGGATTTTTATAATGATAATGTATTTAATAACCAAAGAGTATCATTCAAACAAGTTCTTAATAGAATGGAACCAGATAGAAAAATTCTAAGTCAAATCAATGGATTTCTTAATAATTTTCATAAGAACGTTAATGCTTATGATAGAATTGTTAATATCCCAGATGGACAACCTATGATCATATCTCCAAATAAAGATATAAAAAATATTATACATAACTCATTAAAAAATGATAATAATACTATCAATTCTACAAATTATCAAACAAAAGCAATTAAAACATTATTACCCTATATTAAAAATAATTTGAATACAATTGTATTCAAATCAGTAAGTATTCATAATTCTAATGTTGAAAAGCAAAGAACAAAAATAAATAAATTAAAGTACTATTTGCAAAATAGTATTAGTCCTCCAAGTGTACATAAACTATCAGAAGAACTTCAAATGGATCCATTTATTATAGCAAAAACTAGTGCTAATTTAGCGGCACTTAATGACTCTGTAAATAACCCTTTAGAGGATGATAGAGTTAAATTAATTTTAAATGGCGATATAAAAGAAGGAGTTAAGCAACAAATATCAAATAATAGAAAGTCTTTGGCAATTAATAACAGTTTTATCAGACATGGTTCAAAATTTATAACTAAACAAGAACGTAAAGAACTAGAAAAAAATAATAATACAATCGAACGTGAAACAAATAAACTAGAAAAGCAAGAGAATATTAAAGAAAAACTAATAGAAAATGTATTCAATTTGGCGAAAATTGATGGTAAAATTAATACTGCTTCAAATCTAGAAGATGAAGAAAAACTTCTAGATGAGAAAGAAAAAATTGAAGCTGAGGTCGAAAATTTAGTAGCTCAATCTGAACAGAATACAACTGTAGAAAATCGAGCCTCAGATGGAGAAATTGATTTGATTGATCTATCAATTGAACTACCAGTCATTCAACCAACTAATAATAATTCTAGTATTACAAGTAATACCTTCAGTATACTTGATATTGCTAAAGCATACTTTGAAAGTAACAAGGATAAATATACTGAAGAAGCTCTAATTGATATAACGGAACATTTTCTTAATTCGAATGCGATTAATAATTTTATAAAAAAAATTGACATTACTACACAAAATAAAGATGAGATAGCTGATGATTTTGCAAAATTCATAGAAACAACATATTCAGCTATAATTGAAATAGCTAAAAAAAAAAATCTCCAGATAATTAATGAAAGAGATAGACTTTTAGCTGAAATATCAAATATAAAAGAACAAGTACAATCAGTAAAAAGTAATAGTGAAAAAGATTTAATTTTAAAAAATGATGCCATTATTAAATCTTTAAATGATCAAATAATAATATTAAAACAAACCAAGAACCCAGATAGTGATAAAATAAAAGAATTAGAAAACCAATTATCTACTAAAAATTCTGAAAATAAAATCTTAATAGGACAACTTAATGATACAATTAATTCATTACGGGACCAAATGACTGATTTAAAAAATAAAGGAGAGTTAGCTTTAAATGTAGAAACGGTAAAATTAAATGGAGAAATTTCTAAATTAGAGGAACAAATAAGAGTATTAAAGGAGAAAAATAAACAACAAAATATTGAAATCACTCATTTAAAGGATAATAATGAAGCATTTATAATCAGAGAGGAAAGCAACAAGGCCACTATCGATTCTCTTGATACAGAATTAAATTCATTAAAAAATAAATTAACTACATTAAATGAAGTATATAACGATTTCCATAATTTTATAGATTCTGAAGAAAGGGAGGAACTTAGCAAAATATCCAACAATGATTTAATTAATCGAAACCTAATTAAAGATAAAATAAAAATATCTAAAATCATGGTTGCAAAATTATATAATGAACTAATTGTCAATCTTGCAAAATATGAGGATATTGATCAAACATTTACAAATAAAGCAAATAGTATTTTAGAAAATATCAGTACTATGGATAATAATGAATTGAAACAACTAATAGCTGATAAAAATAATGAAATTAATAAACTTAGGGAACAAGCTGATGTTACTAAAAATTTAATTACAAAATTAAGTTCAGAAAAAGATCAACTTGAATCATCAATAGCAGAATTAAACAGTAAAAATATTAAAAGTATATCTGATAGAGAATTAATTAAAAAATTGGAAAACGAAAGAGATTTACTTAAATCTAGAGTTATGAAATTAAGCAAGGGAGAGATAAAAAATAAAAAATTAAAGGAATTAAAGGAAGTATATGACGACTATCTTGAAAATATACGTTCTGTAGAAAATAATTTAACAGATAATGATGGAACTATGAAAAAGAAAATTAATTTGTATCAAATCAAAGTTGCAAAATTATATAAAAATATTACCACTAATTTAAAAAAATATGATGATCCTGTAAAAGTATTTAGGGATAAAGTAGATGATATTTTTAAGGAAATAGATATCATAGAAGATGATTCCAAAATAGAAGCACTTATACATTCAGAATCTAGTATGATTGATAGAATAATACCAAGAACTAACCTATTTACTAGATCGGCAATCAATAACAAAAAAATTGTTCAGCCATCACCTCAAATATTGAGTCCATCATCAGATATTACAGATAGATATGATTTGTCAAATCCACAATTCGCATTAGATATTCCAGATACTCCACGCATATCAGGCCCACAATCCACATTAGCTATTGCAGATAGCTCCTACGTATCAGGCCCACCATCTAACATATTAGCTATTACAGATACTCCACGTATATCAAGTTTGCCATTTAATGGATTAGCTATTACAGATACTTCAGGTTTGCCAAATTTATCAACCCAACAAAAAATTCGAAATCTACCAGTTATGCCAAAAAGTATACTAAAACAACTATTTAAAGGATCAAAAGATACTCCACTATTAGATGAACATTCAGATTTTACTGAATCAAATCAAGATGAATCAAATCAAGATGAATCAAATCAAGATGAATCAAATCAGGAAGAATCAAATCAGGAAGAATTAAATAAAGGCCGTAATTTATTATTTAGCAAAATAAAATCTAGCGCAAAAGATGGGTTTAGAGCAGCAGTTAAGACTGCATCAAATACGGCACATGATTTAAAACATACTTTCAAATCTATTCCTCGTAAAGCATGGACAGATGAAGAACCAGAAGGAGAATTTTTTGATGCGTCTGTAAATAAATATCCACAATCTTCACAATATCCACAATATCCACAATCTTCACAAAATTACTTAGTTCCTTATGGTAATAACTACCAAAATAATGAATTAGTAATATATCCTTAATAAACCCGTATCATCAATCAACAATTTAATTGTATCATAAAAATGGAACAATTAATATAAAATCATGAATGACGATTTATATGCACTTCTTCGTTATCAAATTACTCCCAATACTCCATTAGGTACAATTTATAATGATAATGAATCTAAGGATTTTAGTAAAATTCAATTTGTAGAAATGTTTACAGGGTCTACAAATGTGGAATATTTGACTAAATTAATTATTGATAGAGCTGATCCATTACGAAACAATAGTTCATTACAAAACTATGATAGAATAAAAGCTAAAGTAGTTCGATTATTAGAATCATGGATTAATGTTGGTAAATTTGATGAAGAATCTATTAATTTTGAAGGAAAAAAATATTTGATCAAAACAGTATCTCCGGTCAATTTACTAGATCATTACAATAAAGAATTTGTTTCCGCATTTGCTGAATCCATACTTCCCTCCAGCAATGTTACAAAAGTAACCAGTGTTACAAATCCAAATGGATTATATGCTCAACAAGAACGGATAATTACGATCAATAGTAAGCCAGTTCCATTTTATCAAAAAGCTGTGTTCCGACGATTGAATGATTGGACTAATGAACAACAACTAGATGAAACAGAAATGCCATTTTATAAAATGGATCATAATCCAAATTTAACTGTAGCTGAAAGAAAAAAAACAGAACCAAGCGCAAGAATGGATACATATTTAGATCGAGAGGGATTGGCATACCGTATGAAACCACATTCATACTAAATACTTCCAATTTCAATGCGGCCATGTTTAGCGCGGCGCTTCTTAACAACTTTTTTTGATTTTTCTATATACATTTCTAATCCAGAATAGGAAAGATTATGATTTTGAAATAATGGAATTAATTGTTCATTTGCATGAAATAAATCCAATGCAAGTGTTCTAATTGTTCCATAATTGCATTTGAACAATTGACGAAATTCTTCAGGTTTAACTGGGTGTTTTGTAACAGTGAGAAACATATGAAGCACGCATAACGCACGAGTGCTTGATTTTGCATTTGGATTTAAAAGTTTTTTTTCAGTAGTAAATTGCATCAATACTCCCAGAAATTCGATATGAGCATCAGATAGTTCCAATTTATTTGCAAATGCGTAAAGATAACTATCTTCAGCATTAATCTTGCGAATATCTTCTTCAAGAAATCCATGATCTAACATCTCACGAACTTTCTTATCTCCTTTTGAGTAAGTTTGCGAATCTACTTTGTACCAAGTATAGATATCTACTGGTTTGAATAATAATTTTTGCCGCAAACATTCATAGTAGACCATTGATGCAAGAATAGAGCGTAAGATAGTTCCTCTATAAATTGTTCCTTCAGTTCGAACTTGTTTAAACTGTTCAAAAACATTTAATAATACATCTTTTGGAATAGCGCCATCTTTTCCAATAGAATGATTGTATTCAAATAAAATATTGCGAACATGAATCTCCGGAGATGCATCATAATTTGACTGCGATCGAAGAATTGTTTGATAACGATGGGCATTATTGCCAACGCATCGTAATCCATTTGACATTGTATTATAATTCATATCAGAAGTTATAGTACTCATATCATTAACTTCAACATCTTCTCGTAATAATCCACATTGAGGACATACATATTGATTATTTGTCTTTACTGACATTTGAATATTACATTGTGGGCAACGATCATAGTCAATAGCGAGTTCATCTTCTATAGTATCAATATGTTCTTCAATTGAACGAAAACATGCTTCAAGATCATCAATCAAATCAAATTCTTCCATTGGTGCTTGTATTAAAAGACAATGGTATATTATATATCAATTCTATCAATTTTAATTCTCCATATGGATGTTCTTATTATTTTTACATGTTTACTTAATATAGAATTTAAATATGGATATTAAATCAGATTTACCGCCATTAAATCTTCGATCGCCCGAGATAAATAATGGATATAATCAAGGAGCTAGCAATAAACCAGTGGATGATCTTGAACAATTTGGTTGGACAACTCCTAAATGGTATTGGAATAAATATAAAATATGGGGAATTAGTTTAGTATTAATTACATTATTTATTGGAATTTTAGTATTAATTATAAGAATTTACATATCCAATACATGTATTGATAAAAAATATGAATTACTAGTATTTGTTGTAACTGAAATTATAATCGGACTAGTATTCATTGTTGGAATAAAAAAACATTTACCATTCTATCGTAATTCAAAAAGAGGAAAATTTAATGGTATGGAAATAATGGAACGATTGCATAATGAAAGATTGAGACAAATTCAAGGAGATTCAACTAGTAATGATTATTTAAAATCTGATAAAAAAACGTACAGCGCTCAAGAATATAATGATCTTCTAGATTATACTATAGAATTGGAAAAACAAAATGAGTATTGTAATAGTGTATAAAAAATATTAATTACACACGGCTCATTATTCATCGTACAATTCTCCTATAACATCATTATAATGATCAGCAGTAACGATCATTGCATCCTGTTTTTTCAAATTTTTTTTAGCATTTGGTCGAATAATAATTCTGCCATTATTAGAAGGGTGAATATTAATACGTTTGTAATCATGATTCGAAATTAGTTTTTTTCTATGTATTAATCCTGCAACTAATGGCATTATGGATACTAGACCTCCAATAATGGCAGTAAAGCCCCAAACAGATGTCGATAGTATCTTTTTATCTTTATAGGATTTATCAAATGCAAAAACTAATGCAAGTATTATTGTAATTAGTATACAAAACGCAGTTAAACCTGTCCATACATTAATCAATGGTGACATTTTTTTCTTATATTTATTTCCAGATAAAAATACACATTTAACAAGAATACGATCATTTTATGAAAAAATCATTTATACAAGCGACCCCTCATTAACCTCTATTTCTGGAGCAACACGTCTACGATTATATCCAAATCTATTACTTCTTAAATCATCTTTTGTTTGGGAGAAACTATGTCTCCCACGCATAATTCCGCTAGCTATCATCATTAAAGATACTAGACCGCCAACAATAGCAGTAAAGCCCCAAACATGAATTGATGGCATCTTTTTATCTTTATAAGAAGAATTAAATGCAAAAACTAATGCAAGTGTTATTGTGATTAGTATACAAATCGCACCTAAAACTGTCCATACATTAATGTATGGCGACACTTTTCCTCCTATTATTTCATTCATTGTATTTTCTTATATTAATTTCCAGATAAAAAATTACAAAGAACTTAAGTATGCACATAAGTCTAGTTCTGCAGCAGCGGCAGCTGCAATTATTCTACTTGGATCGAAAAACGTATCCATCAATTCTTGTTTTAATTCATGATTGATTATAATATTTTTATAATCAATTTCAAAAGCATCTGCTCGTGATATAATCGCACTAAATTCATCGTCACATGCATATTCAAATATGTCCGTTGTTTCATTTAATTTTAAAATTTGTTCTGGCGTAATAAATGGACTTTTGAGTAATTCGAATAATATTCCACATTCTACAACAAACCCAATATATTCAATCCCCAATTCAACTCCAAATTTTGTTGTGAATAGAATGCACCAATCTTCGTATGTAAGCATATATACAAATAATCTAGTATTTTTTTCGAAGTATCCAGTTGTGTCTAAATGAAGATTTTTTACAGTTTTGTATGTAAGATTAGTTAAATCTGGCTCATCATTATCATGATGCGTAATTTTCCAATATGGAAGCAAACCAGCTGAGATAAATGTTGTCACTAGTTGAATTGGATTTAAATATTCTTTTGCAAAATTAAGTCCATATCTACCAGTTACTAACTTAGCCCAATAACTATCTTTTATCTGATTTAACGGCAAGAATATTTTTTTAAACAAATTAATTGCTTTTAATGCAGATTCGTAATTATCAGATATAATAATATCAATCAATTTTTCCAATATATGTGGTGTTGCATTATCTTCATTTGTCCATTCGCAAATTAAATCAATTGCATATGGATTACTAAATACATTATCAGACAATAATCTAGATTCAATATCACCCGATGTTGCATATTTTGATATTAATGGACTCATATCAAGATATTTAATCACAAATTCTCTAGCTTCTTTCTTGGTATTTAATAACGGTGAAGAAATTTCATAATGATGATTGATTATATAATCAATTAAATGACCTGCTTCAGAGTTTCCTAATATTTTCCATAATTCGAAATATTCAATAGTCTTTAGAGTAATATTTAATTGATTATTATCAATATGAATCATATACTCAAAAGCAGAACTATTAATACCAATTAATGCAATTGCTGATAAATATTCTATTTGATTAGAATATTTATGTATTTGCTCCAACAATGATTTAGAGGAAAATTGACAATTAGAATTAAATTTATGTAATAGTTTCCATGAATTATAATTCATTTCAATTATGAATACAAAACTGGGAGTAAGCTTCCAGTTATTTATTAACCAAGCATCGATTAGATAATCAATTGTTGTATCATCTTTTTTAATACATGCCCCAACTAAATCTAATAACAGATCCGATGGTTTGTTGCTAAACCATCTGAAAAGATATATACATTCTCTCATAACATCTGTACGAAGTTGGATAATTTCAATAATTCTATCAATCGATAAGGAATTGATTGCTGTAATTATAAATTCTTCCTCGAGATGATCAATATTTTTTCTTTTCAATATATTTTGGATACAAACCATCGCCGACAACAATCTATCGCAATCATCAGAGATATCAAGAATCAACGCAAAATTAGATAGATTATTTACTTCATAAGGATAATATTCCATTAGTTCATCTTTAGACATATTGGTTAACTCCATAATCCATTTAGCTGGGGTAGCAAATTGTTGAAAAGCAAGTCGATCCATGGTTAATTCTATAAATGAAAAAGAAAATTTGCTATTTTATAGAATATACTCTCTCACTTTAAAAAATGTTGATTCCAGTCAATCAAAATGCATTCATTTTACAAGATATTGATTACTCTAGCATAAAAAATGCTAAACCCACATATCTAACATTTTTATTAATTAAAGCAGATTGGTGCCCACATTGCGTGAATTATATGCCCATATATGAACAATATAGTGTACAATATCCTGATGTTAATTTTCTTGTATTAGAATCCACTACAAATCCAGAAATAATTAAATGGTGGTCTAACTTAATTGACCCAGTATTTACTTGCGAAGGATTTCCTATGGTAGTGCTATATATTCATGAAAAGGCAAAAAAAGTTGTAGAAAATAGATTTGCATTAGATGAAATTATTAAGGAATATAGTTAACTTAATATTTAATCATCAGATTCTATATCTTCATCTTCGTTTTCAATTGTAAACTTAGCCTTAGTCATTGATGGTTCATTGGGTAAATATTTATTATTTTCTATTATGTTCGATTTATTAATTTTTTTTTGATTTGGGATATTTTCATTAAATAATAATTGATCTAATGTTTGTTTTTCATAATTTGAATCTTCGTCATATTCATAATCTGAATCTTCGTCATATTCATAATCTGAATCTGAATCATTATATATTTTATCAATATTATCAAGATGTAAGTCAGAAGATTCGGGTTTTATAAGTTTTGATCTTAGATGTTTTATTTGATAATAACTTGCAACAAAGAAAGTTATTAAAATTCCGCTCAACCATAAACCCCATTCCTTAAGTTCATGTGAATATAATAAACTAAAGCATGCAATTATTAAAAATATTGTAATTATAATAAATACGTACCGTAGATATCGGGGTGTTAAAATCGATTTCATTATATTCTATATTCAACTTATGATTTTATATCCAGTTGTAAGCAATATATAAATTGCACTATCAGGCATATTTCTAAATGTTGTCTTTTCGTTATCGTCGGTTATTCCAAGTACTTCAATTGCAATTTCCTTTTTTTCATTACTTATGAATTTAAATTCGGATGTACTATAACTATTTATTGCTTCAACAAAATTTGGATGAGTAATTATACTCAATCGAGTAGGATTTGAATAAAGGATATCCGTGAAAACAATAATATGAATAGCATAGTCTAATAATTTTTCTGGATCGATGTTATTAACTAAACTAAGATTTGTAATTGATATTGAACTATCCTTTAAATATCTGTCTATTTTGTATTTAGCTATTGATTCTGCTACAAATCTATATAACTGCGTTTTATAAGTTAATGCATCCGTTAATCCCTTATTTAATTCACTATATGAAGGAACTACCATACTACTACATTTTTCTACATTTATAATATTGATTACGATTGTAGCAATAAGAAAAGTTGTTGCCACAATAAGAATTAGTACAAGTAATTTATTCATGATTTATACTTAATTAGAGACTAAGTCTATGGATTCATAAATCCTTTGAATCCTTGATCAAGAAGTTCAAATAACCACTGATCAGTGGCATTATTTTTTATAAAAGCTGCATAGTTACTTAAATTTGCAGTTTCCAAATAATTTTCAATATTCAATACTTCATTGAATATAATATCACGAGTATCTGAATGGTTAAATTTTTTATTATCTTTATTATAATCCTTTAAACATTCTGAATACCTTGGATGATTGAAAATAGGAATATAGGATACTAATACATTAAATTTTTCTTTAGTATCACATGTGGCAAGTTTATATAAAGCTACATCCTGTAATGATGATGATGATGGTAAAGGTTCTTGAGTAGTTGATGGTAGAAATATACTAATATATTCATCTTGTTGTCCTTGTGGAATATATTCCTTTGCAACTCGATAATCATATATTCGTTCCGCCATGATTCGAAGATTTTTTGATTTAAATTTATATTTATCATTCAATGCATCTTTTAATTCAGATATTCTAGGAACAATGAATGTGGAACACTTTGCCATTACTTCTGAATTAAAAAGGAAAATTGCAAGTAAAAGAAATCCAATTGCTAATGCATATTTCCACATTCCTTTTAACCTATTGATTGATCTTATAATCCAGGAATCTTCATTACGATATTTTGCATTTCTATATGTATCTAATTCAATTGTATTTCCTTGATAATTTATAGTTTGTATATCATCGGTATTTCCCAATAACGACAAATCCATAGTATCCTTGCTTAATTATATTATGGGATGTATAAGCATATTTTTAATACATAACTTAAGTATATAAAAAATTATGTATTAAGCACATCCTAAATATTACTCAAATAGATATTATTGATAATATAGAAATAATGGCTTTGCGAATACTAATAGGTATTCTTATTGCATTTGCTATAGGATTATTTATTTATTTCATTTTTAGGAAGCGGTCAACCAATTATGAAGTAGCCAAAGCAACTGTAGAAAATAAAATCCCAGAGATAATTCATGATCAAGAATTAATAAAACAAAAAGTAATTGATGATGAACCTGAAATAAAAAAAATTAATTCATTAGTTGATGAATATACAATTACTCAAAATCCTTTTCTATTGATTGAAATAGGCGACATTTGGCGAAAGGGAGCTTATCCCCGATTCAAATCAGATAAATCAATTGCAATCCGATATTATATATTAGCAGCTGGTAGTAATGATAAAATCGCAGCCGAAATTGCTTCAGCAAAATATATAGAAGCTTCCAGAGAAGATATTTCAGAAATCGATGATGTTGGGCAACAGCTAAATGATATTTATTTTCAAGCAGTGGAAGCTGTAACTAGAGATGCTACACCGCACCTTCAAAATAATTATGAATTAGATGAATTTGAAACCGAGTTACTAATCGATGAACCAATCGCGGAAGAAGCGCCAATTCAGCAACCACGTATGATATTTTTAAATGATTCGCAGAATGTACATGATCATTTTGTAAATAAAATGATAAAAAATAATATTGATAAATTAAAACAAAAATATGGAGCTGCATTAGATGCGCATTTAACAAATCCTATAAAAATTGTTGAAATATTAAAGGATAATGTATATCGTGATGCAGAATTTGATACTTACCAAAAAGCATCAATTATTAATGTTATCAATGCTTTCTCCGAAAATAATAAACAATTCGAGTGTAGCGAACTAGATGCGCTCTTTTTGGTATATCGATATATTATCGATCAATCAAATAAAAATGATTTGATTCATAATCTTTTCTTGCAATTATTAGATTGTTACTATAATGGATTCATTGTTTGTACCACAGGAAAAATCTCAAGAGTAATATCAGTAATTGGTGATTTGGAAGGATTTGAAGATGCACGTAATATTTACTATATCAAAGATGAATTAGAAAGATTGGCATCCAAAACTAGAGATGAGATATTACATAAATTAACTCCAGAGCAAATAAATGATTATAATACCGGAGGTGCCGAATCTGATCAAATAACAGAAGAAATAAAAAATAAATATAGAAATATTGTACAAGAGGAATATTGTGCCAAACTTGGTATTGATTATAATATTATTTCACCTCATGTCGAGGCAAATATGATAGGGTTTTAGTTGTCTTACATCGAATAATTGCAATTGATGTAAGTATTATGATAATAATAAATAGTAAAAAGTATAAAAGATATGTATAATCATCTTCCTTATCAGTAAATCCACTACGTACAAAATCATTAGAGTTACTAATGGGTGGAGTAGATCTGCTACTTCCTACATCTACAACTAAATTCATATTTGCGCGCGCTGGTGTTGTTGCAACAACAGCTTGAACTTGTTCATTAGGTTTAATTGTTATTTGGGGAGCTGGTGGTACATATCGATCTGTTAATTTTTTTATTATATTTCCATTCTTATCATATAATGTAGGATTTCCATCTTCTTGCATAACTAAGAAAATACCTTTATCGTCATTTCCCGATGTATTACTTGCCCACAAAGGTGGCATATCTTTTGCATAGTGAACTAAATTTCCATCATTTTGCATAAGTAAGAGATGATTATTAGGATCTGATAAAGATATTGCTAAATTATTAACTAAGTTTATAACTTCCCCATTTTTTATGAGTTCAAGACTTCCATTTTTCTGAAGACATAATTTATATGTTTTATTCATTGAGTAAATACATTGCCCTGGTAATAATGGCTGACCATTTTCTAATGCATCTCCAGTAAAGCAAATATTGCGAGCATAAATATTTTTTGTAGACGCATAATTCTTAAGAAATTGTTTTTGTTCATCCAATGATTTTTTACTTATTTTCAAATAAATATTTACTGGTAATTTTGGAATGCATCCTAAAGATTTCCAATATGTATTCAATTCATTATAATTACTATCATCGTCAAATAATGCATTTTTCCTTTTAATAAATTTACATTGTTGATTTAGTGTTTTCAATAATTTGTTATCGTCATCATTTTGTGGAGATTTTGTAAGAAATGTTCGTGTAGCGCACCAATTGCTTTTATCATTTATTGATGTTAAATTATTAACATTTGCTATTAGTTTACCATCTCCACCAATATAGTTCCAATTATTTAAACAATCAGAATCATTTGGATCCTCAGTGTTCTTCCAATTAGATGATCCAGATTTAAAGAAATTTGTAGAATCGCACCATGTATTTAATACTTGATCATAAATGATCTTATTGTATGTTTTGGAATCATCGACCAATGGACTAGTATAATCTCCTGGTGTTAATGTCTTGCAATTTATATTAGTTACAGCATTATCACCGATATTACATAATTTTTTTAAATATATATCATTTGCTTTTGGTTTTGAATTTAATACATCCAAACAATAATCATTAACTGCATTAGATGATGAATTAGATACACAATAATCAATCATTTTATTTGTTATAATATCACTTTGTGGAATAGCATAATCACAATCACCTAATGAATCATAACTCATTTTCGTACATTTAGATTCAAGATTACTAATATAATCTGCATGCTTACTCCTATAATCATTGGTATCATTAATGATCTTATCATAACACGATTGTGACGATAAACAATCTTTTATTAATGTTATTCCATAAATTTCATTTAGGATCGATTTTACTACATTTGGATGATTTTCGATAATATCATTAGCAAATCGCTCCTTGTCTTGTAATATTACAAAAAGTATAAATGCAGGATCATACTTGGCGGATCCTCTATTAATTGTAATAAATCCAGCGCCAGTAAACTGACGAGATGGTTCGCCGCTACCTGTATAACCCATATTGTTTCTACTTACTCTGTAATACCCTGGTATAGCATTTGGAGGTCGATCATAGTTGCCTAGTCCACCAATTTGATTTGGAAAGATTCTAAAATTTGCATATTTATCAAAACGATCCTTATCATCTGAACTCCAATAGTTACCATCCGCACTCGAACTTGGAGTTTTATCAAAATGTTTTACTCTGTATCCTTGAGAATTGTTTAAATCACAACTGGTTAACTTTAATATTGATGTATCATTGCCATTCTTCCAATCAATATTCCATCCACCAAATTTTCTATAAGTGCTATCGTCTCCCCGATTGTAATAATTTTTATTTTCATCAAATCCAAAATCATTAGTTGATGGATTGTAAAAATTATTAAATTGTTCCTTAGGAACATCCCACACATTTCCATAATAATCCATCATCAATAACCAAGGACAATTGTCCCAATAAGTTGTTTTAAGATATTCTTTAATTTTTGAATATTGCATTGGAGTTACCCCACGATTTGAAATTAAATTAGCGTCTGATAGTAAATTGCCCATAATTGCTATATAATAAATTAAAGATATGTTATAGTCCAATTCTTGTTAGAAATGCCATCATCTGTATAAGCAGCTATTGTATTTCCACTAGTGGCACCTCCGCCATTTTCCAAACATAGACCAGTTTGTACATTACAAATAGTTTTTTTAGTTGGATTATATAACCATTTTTTATTTGCTTTACCATCATCTTCACCATATGCTCCAACATTGTTACCAGGGGTATATTTTCCGCCATTTTCAAGACATCTATTAGTTTTAGCACTACAAATGGTTCCATTATCTTTATTAAATTTCCATGATTGGGGCGGGCCTCCATTCCATGGAAATGTTATAACCCTATCATTTGCAGACAACCCGCCTCCATTTTCTATACAATAACCAGTTTTATCACTACAAATGCGTACTGTACCAGTTGGAACATCACATGATCCAATTTGAAGATAATTATTTTCATCATAACTTACACAATTATTTTGAACATGAAGTCTCCTAGAATCAATATCAGTTTGTTTAAATTCTTGATTTTTAGTTTTATATTTACATTTATTTAAAAATATTTTTGTACCAATTTCATTATTTGGAGCTTCCCAACAATAAGGATCATCCTTATTATCAATATTTCCTTTGAAAACTATTTGATAATCCTGCGTTGATTGAAATAATTGTTTATCACTGGAACTACACTCTCTCAATTGTAATTTAGGATATTTTCCTGGTATGAATTCAACACATTTATTATCTATTTTAATTTGACCAGGATTATCAAATGATACTACCAGTTTTTTCTTTCTTTCTCTCTCTTTTTCTTCTTGTTCCATTTGAATTTTCCGTTGTACATACATATCTCCAACATTTACTGAAAGATCAGTTACAGCCTTTCCAGGATCGGTAAATACTAAATTTACAGCTTCCAATGTTTTCAATGTGTTTTTAAGAACTGTTCGCGTAATAGTTACGCCAAAAAGAGCTTCTGCAATTTGTTGACCAATAGGAATACTACAATCATTTTCACCAATATCCTCATTAAATTGATAAGTAGCACCCAAGTTGGTACAATATTCCTTATCAATTTTACAAATACCAGATACTGGATCATATGGTATATTCAAATACTCGCAAGTTTGACGCATAGTTGGATTAGTAAGTTGGCATTTTCCTTCCTTAAATTCTACATAATTATTATCACCTTGTAATGGCCAAGAATAACTACTATTACATGCAGTTTCGGATAAGCTGCATTTATTGGAATCATATACAACTCCATCCATAGATGTACAGGTTTCATTTTGAACTAAAGTAATAATTGCATCTTGATCAATTAAATCAAAATATTTATCAAATACTTCATCATTAGATAAATCATCCTGAGTAATTTTTCCTGCGGAAATATCTGCATTAATTGTATCTATAAACGGCTTCATAATTGGATCTGGATTATTCGTTTCGGTTGACGCCATTAAATCTTGAAATTTTAACATTAATTTTACTTGAAACTCATCAGGATCCAATGCATCCATTGGATTGACTACAATTGGCCATACAAAATCATCTAGCGTTAAGGTTAGTCCTATTTCATTATAAGCATCGCTATATGCTTTGAACATATTTTCTTTAAATTCCTTATCGGAGTCACTTTTAGTTTTGTATAAGCCACTCTTTGTTTGCATTTGGTCGTATCCACCAACATCAGCAAGATCTAATGCAATACTGACTACATCAAAAAGTATTGATGGACCTGGGCGTAATTTTTTCAATATTTTAGTTGATGAATCAGCTAGATTTTTACCAATAGTTTTTAATTTAGCAGGATTTAAAGTTGATAAATTTTTTAATATATTTGCGGATGATTTTACTCCATTTCTGAGAAATGTTTTAGATGCTTTCATTAATTTTATTCCTTGAGCACGAATATTCATTTTTGGAACAAATTTAACTTGAGCTAAATTCTTTATTTTTGTTTTAAATACATTTTTTGTTGCAACCTTCTTCGTTATATCATCTGATAAACTTTTAGCATATTTTGATAATAATGAAGAAGTTGAATCTGCGTCATTTATTAATGATGTTAATTCCGGATGCCCAGCAACTTTAAGTTTTAATTTTCTAATAGTTTCCGCAAGTTCATCGGCCAATTTAGAAGAATCTTTTACACTATTTTGTGCTGCTTCTGAAAGTGGCGCACTATTCTTTGCAGAATCGAGTAAAGCAGTAGCATTAGCTAAATCAGCAGTAGTTTTGGCTATTGTATCTTTACTATTTTTAATAAATGCATCTAATGATACTTTCGTCTCTTTAGATGCAAGTTCAGCAGCGTTATATGCTGCTTGCGCATCTTCAAGTGCTTTTGCTGCCTTAATTACATCATCGCTAGAAGTAGCCAATGCTTTAGCAGCTTTTGCTTTTTCTAATGCTTCCGCAGCATTATCTAATGATTTGGCTGCATCATCAGATGCCTTATTAATTATAGAAAAATTATCCGCAGATTTCGCAATATCAGATGCTTCCTGTGCTGCTTTTGCTGCTTTTGCTGCATCATCGGCTGATCTCATAGCATCTTCTAATGCTTTTGCAGATTTAGCAGCTGCTTCATCTGCAGCTTCTTTAGCAAATTTAGAAGCAACTTCTTTCGCCAAATCGGGCACTAGATGTAATCCCAAAGCAATAAATTGAGCTGCGTTCGTTTCGTAGAAATTTTTATATTGCTGAGGAACTCTATCTACAGGATTTGTATCACTTGTTGTTGCGCACCATGTATTATCGCGGTTTAAATTTGTTGTTCTAGCAATATCTTTTGCAATTATTGTAGTACCATCCGTATCATATAAATCCCATATAGGTAAACAATCTATTAAATCTGTAGTATTATCAGTAGTATATTTCCATTTATTACTACCCATTATAAATTTTGGATTTTCAATAGATGTTGAATCATCTGTAGTGGATTGATCATCATCGGTTGATTGAGAATCTTGATAATAGTATTTCCATAGAAAAATTGCCCCTACTACAATACCAATTACTAATAATCCTATTAATAATCCTATTATAATAATTTTTGTAAAACTCCATTTTTTTCTAGGAGGATCCATAGACATAAGTTGATCTAATTCACTACTTGGAGGATCCATAGACATAAGTGAATCTAATTCGCCACTCGAAGGACCCATAGACATAAATGGATCTAATTCACTACTTGGAAGAGCCATAGGCATAAGGGGAACTGATTCACTACTTGGAAGAGTCATAGGCATAAATGGATCTAATTCACTACTTGGAGGAGCCATAGGCATAAATGGATCTAATTCACTACTTGGAGGAGCCATAGGCATAAGGGGAACTGATTCGGGTATAAATGCTTCATTCATTTGTGGACTATCAACTATTCCTTGAGGAATAACATACTTATTTGGATTAATCTGAGATGGACCATTATTAGGAGGAGATCTATTCTGAAGCCAATTAAACATTTTTAGATTGATATCTTATATAAAAGTTCGTATAGTTTGGGTTTCTTACTGTTGCAAAAAAAATTATACAAGAAGCGGAAGCATCCATTCTTCATAGTCAACATATTTCCAATTGATTTTATTAGGGTTCAATGTTAATAATGGAAGCATCCATTCTTCAATATCCAAATCTTTCCAATTTATTTTATCTGAATTATCCAATAACAACGGAAGCATCCATTCTTCAAGATTATAACAAGACATGTCTTCCCAATATATTTGATCAGAATTGTCCATTAGTAAGGGAAGCATCCATTCTTCATAATCATGCCAAGACATATCCTTCCAATTGATTTTACTGGAATTCAATATTAAGAATGGAAGCATCCATTTTTTGATAACTAAATCGTCCCAATTGATTTTATCAGAATTCAACATTAACAATGGAAGCATCCATTCTTCGATATCCAAATCATTCCAATTGATTTTATCAGGATTCAATATTAATAATGGAAGCATCCATTCTTCGATATCCAAATCATCCCAATTGATTTTATCAGGATTATTTATTAATAATGGAAGCATCCATTCTTCATAATCGTACCAAGACATCCCACTCAAATCAATTTTATCTTGATTGTTCAATAATAGAGGAAGCATCCATTCTTCATAATCACGCCAGGACATCCCACTCAAATCAATTTTATCTTGATTATTCAATAATAGAGGAAGCATCCATTCCTCGTAGCAATTAATGTTATCCAAAATTCGCTCAATTTGGGAATATTCCATGGTTTGATTTGATATTTATTATAATAAATCTTTCAATTTTGAGTCAAAAAAATAAGTGATAAATTTATATCTAAGCTGACTTAGCAGCAATTAGCTCCATTTGGAGTTGAAGAATTTCAGCTTTATGATTTGCTTCCATTAATTGCATTTTATAACAAGATTCAATGTACTTAGTTTGCTCATTTTTAATAGCCAATTCCTTTTCAGCTTCAGTAGTACGATGTTGTTCTTTCATTAATTTTTGTTGCATTTTAACAATTTTTGCATTCATCATTGCTTCATATTTCGCTTCAGTATCAAGTATTTGTTGAGCCAATTCATTTTCTTTACTCGGATATAATTTTAGCATATCCTTGTAAATACTTCTTATCTTTGCTTCCTTGGTTGGAGGAACCAAAATTAATTCAGTATGTAGTTTTCCATTTGGATCCGCATAATTAAATTTTACACCTTCCATAGTTAAGAAAGCGCAAAGATTCTTCTCAGCTCTAGACAATTGACTTGGAGATAATAATACTGAATATTTGTGTACAATGTTCTTGCTCCATCTGCCATAACCATTAGTTTTATTTTTATGGTCACAAATGCGGCTTTGAATATTTTCTGAGAAACCATATTTTCCAATATGATGATCCCCATATGTTTCGGGCGGATATGTCTCTTTACTAATATTCATCGAATCGTATAGTTCATTTAATGGCCCAAGATCAATGTAATAAAGGCCAGATAACTTATCATTCAAAATATGTTTGAACAAATCTTTAGCAAGTTCTTGACGTTCTTCATCAGATCCAAATTTATGAGTATAAACTAATCCTACGATCCAATCTAATGTTTTGATAATATTTTCATTATCACTGCGTGATACAAATACCACGCGAAGGAGTCCTTGCAAAGTCAAATAAATGTGATCATGATTGATTCTTTGAAGATTACTTGAACCCACTAATAGTGGGATGTAGTAATCTTCATTTATTTTAAATGTTTGATTTTGATCATTCCGCAACATTTGTTCAGTTAATCTTGTAATTCCAAAGAATTGACTAATATCTTTTGCTTTGAAATAAATTTTATCCTTAGCACGTTCTCCTCTTACTTCAATATCAAATATTTCATCATTGATATCTCTAAATTTTTCATGATCTTGCAATTCAATTATTGGAAGATCATCATTCGTCAATATTTCATCTGGCGAAGGCTTTTCTTCTTCTACATGATGTTCAATATTATTTTGTTGATGATCACTTGATAGTCCCATTGGGGCCAAATTATAATCTTCATTATTAATATCAGGCAAAGTTTTGATTCGTTCCATTAATTGTTTATGCTTGATCAATTGATTCAGTTTGACAAATATATTCATCATTGTTGATACAAATTTATTACTATTGATATCAATATTTGCAATAGTTCCAACATTTGGTCCTCTTCTATAAACTACTATATAATCCAATCGTAGTTTATTTATCATAGGCACTTGAGTAACTTTGCTATTCCCTTTCAACTTTTTATATTGTTCATTCACGCGAGCAGCATTGATATAAATATCACGCTCATGGGTGAACAAATTCGTAAACTTTTTAATGATACTTTGCATTGTTTTGCTAGATTAATATCTATACAAAAAATCTTTCAATTTTGAGTCAAAAAAAAATACATTAGATTTTGATTATTCGCTATCGCTATATTCAAAATCTGATAAATCATCATCTGAGTTTGGAGGAGTTATCATTTCCTTTTCAGCTCTTTTAATTAGCTCAACTGTATTAACCAATTGCTCACGGGCTTCGCCTGTTGCATTAATTAATGATTGATGTTGAATACGCAACTGGGTATCAATCTTTTCTTGTAACTTGGGTTCAGCTACAGATAATTTAATTACCTTAGCTTTCTTAATTTCGTCAAGAAAACAATCTACAAATTCGCAATGGGTCAAATGATTATTTGGTGACCAAACAGGATGAACGCTACTACTTATAAGTCCAATCATTTCTTTAAATTCGGATATCTTTACTCTTTCCGTACGATTTTTTATTTTAGCATTTAGCTCAGAGCATTTATTTTTTACAAATTTATCAAGATTACTCTTGCCGGCATTACCAAGATTTACAGCTCCGGGAAAGTATATTGGAGGAATTACAAGTCTATGTTCGGTATATCTAATATTATTCTTATCTTTACTACCAGAAGACATCGCGGCTACAAGTAATGGAATCATTTTTGACGCTTGACGTCTCCATGCGGTAAAGTATAATTTACCCGAAGTATCTCCAACACGTTGATATGACGTTAAGGCAAAGTATTGTCTTTTTGATGGAGCTACATCAACTGAAGCATGTTGAACTGCATTCATTGCAGCTTCATGATGCTCAATAACAGTTTCATGAAGATCGCTAATATCTGCACGAGCCTCTTTGACTTCTCCAAGAATTTCAGCTCGTTGTTTAGCTGCTTCTTCATGAAATAATTTTATTTGCCGAGATAATTCATCAATCTTATCATCTTTCTCTTTGATGATTTTCTTGTTTGCTTCTTGATGGATATCATCCAGTAATCGGCTAATTCGAATCGCATACTTAACATCGAGCCAATTAAGAAATTGGTCATAAAGATAACGATGAACATATGTTCCACGGAATTCATTACGAGTGCCAGCATTCAATTCATAAACTACATCACCCAAATCAGTGAATATTTTACATTCTTCAATTAATTCTTGCGTAGAAGCATTCTTAAGCCAATCTTTAACTCGTTTGGAGCGAATATCTTGGTTGGGGAGATTTCCCCCCAACCCATTATTTTCGGCTCTCAACTTATTAATCATATTGGCAGTCTTAGTAATATTGTAATACCCAGTCTCATCGTGACGAATAATTTCAAGTTTTGAATCAATCCCATTTTTAAGAATAGAGAAATCATCAGTATTGGTCTTAGTAAAGTTCATGCTTAATGTTAGTTATACACGTTTTAGTATATTTAATATCCATTTCGTCAATTTTGAGTCAAAGAATTATCATCCACAAAACATAGCTTCAACAAAAAAATAAATACTAAATTGAGGATTTATATAAGATATATAAACACCCAATACAATGATCAATCAACAATTTTACTACAAATTAATCAAAATGGCATTGAAGGAAGATAGTGATAACTTCCTGAATATTATTATGGATGACTTCATTAAAATGAAGGATATTCCAGAGGAATTTGTAGAACAAAATAAAGATTCTATTGATTGGGGAATAGTTATTGCTCAATGGCCAGAAACTAGTTATCTTGCAAAAATTGGTGCTAAATTTATCCCAGATGATGTTTGGGAAGATGCGATCATTTTTGAAAATCTATCAATCGAATTTATTAGAGAATTTGAAAAGTATATTAGTTGGAAAGTAATTGCTGAAAACTTTAGTGATTTATCAGATGAATTCAAAAGTGAATTTAAAGACAAATTAATTCCGCACTTATTTAAGGATACATCTAAACAAATTCCTAAATCTTCAACTCCATTTACATTTGGATCGAATACAAACTCAAAATCTCCCTCCTTGCGTAAATCTGTTCCTTCGCGTTCAAACTCAAACTCAAAGTCTCCATTTTCAAAATCAACAAATCCAAAAGCTAATTCTTCATTATTTGAAGCAAATGGTCACACATTTGTGTGGTCGCAACTTTCATAAAAATATATATAATAATATTTTTTTTGTCCAAAAATTAAGGAATGGCGCAATCAAATGATTTATATGAGGATAATGTTTTAAATTGATTTTTTTTGCATTATAGGTATATAATAAATATTGCAAATAGGGAATGAAAATTTACTATTGAAGAAATTATCATTAATAGTAATATTTTTTAATTAAGAATGATATTGAATACATATTGATCAGGGAAATATAGTAACCAATAAGAAATTGTCAAATGTTAATGTAAGACAAATGAGGACATTCGAATCACATAAGTTGTCAAATTTTAATGTAAGACAAATGAGGACATCCGAGTCGTGTAAGTTGTCAAATGTTAATGTAAGACAAATGAGGACATCTGAGGACATCTAAATCACATAGGTTGTCAAATTTTAATGTAAGACAAATGAGAACATCCGAGGACATCTAAATCACATAGGTTGTCAAATTTTAATGTAAGACAAATGAGAACATCTGAAGACTTTGGATCATATAAGTTGTCAAATTTCAATGTAAGACAAATGAAGACATCTAAATCATATAAGTTGTCAAATTTTAATGTAAGACAAATGAGGACATTTGAATCACGTAAATTGTCAAATTTCAATGTAAGACAAATGAGGACATTTGAATCACGTAAATTGTCAAATTTCAATGTAAGACAAATGAGGACATCTAAATCACGTAAATTGTCAAATTTCAATGTAAGACAAATGAGGACAACTATTATGACCAATTAGAATGAATTCTTTATACCGTAAAATTGAATAGAACATTAATTAATATAAAATTTAGCAAAATAATGGAAACTGAAACAAAAATCTGGACATGTGTTTATACAACTGTTGGAATTACCTTAGCTACTACTATAAATCCATTGTGTGGTTTATATTATGGAGCAGTTGTTCTTGGGTTATCGCAGTTGCCACGTATAATCAAGAATATTCCAAAGGGAACTAACCAAAGTACTAACGTCGGAAATCAATATATGATTTACCGAATGTAAAGTATTTTGATTTTTTTTTGTACTAAGCTTCATTCAAAAAAAATGCAAAATCTATTTTGATATAGATTCTTTTACTTGCATGAAATATGTTTAAGTGCATCTGTAGCAAACAAATTCTTTTTCATCACCTCTAAATTGCGTGCAACTGTCGCAAAGCGATTTACAGCATTTAGGGCACCAATAGAAACTTTCTTCCTTTCCCTTACTACATATTTGACATCTGCGGGTTCCAATACAATTCGCGCCTTTTGAACAGAGGACTCTAAGATATGGACAAGTAGAACAATTTTCACCTGGTAGAAATATTGTTGGATCTGATGATAAGTAAATCATACAGAGCTCACATACTGGAATATTATCATTGTAATTTTCCGTGCAATTTACACATATGCAACGATTGCAACTTTGGCAATATGGTTCATTATCACCCTTGGTAAAGGTTTGGTTACAGGTAGAGCAGATCATATTAAGCAGCTTGTTGTTTTGATATATTTTAAATATATCTCTTCAATTTTGAGCTCAGGTTTTAACTCCATCGATGGTATCAATTATTCGTTGATATTGTAAGAAATGTTGTATTATTGGATCTAACTGGGTATAGACAAAAAATTTGAAACCTTTTCCGGATTTTCAAATTTTGTATGAAAATAATAAAAAAACTAATATTTACATATATCAAATTTTTAGTTTGGGATATATGAACATAATTTGCTGGTTGATATTTGTTTGTTCAATATCTTTATGTATACATAATGAATTTGATATATGTATACATAAAGATACAGATATACATATGATTCATAAAATATTTATAACATTTCCAGTGGAATTAAATTTAATTCCCACAGAAAAAAAACATTATTATGGACCAAAACACAGCTATAAAAAGGAAGTAATAAGCATTTACGATGATTGGAAACTATTAACCAAAAGTATACCATTGAGTTCAAAAGGAACTAATTATGGCATTATAACTGGGGAGAAAAGTAATATCACTGTTATTGATTATACATATAATAAGGAATTTGAAACAACTTATAATTTTGATATTAGTAATTGCAAAACAAGACGATTTACAACCCCATCAACTTTAGGAACCCATTATTATTTTAAATATGAATCACAATTGGATACAATATATACCGGCGGTTTCAAAAATATAAAAGTAATCAACGATTGTGGTTACGTATTTTGTGGCAAAGGATATAAACTAGAATCTGAATCATATCTCAATCCAATTAAAATGCCAACAGAATTAAAAGAATTATTATTATCCAAACAAGAAGAGGTAAAACAAAAAGAATCAAAAAAAAAGATCAATCATATGTATTATGAATTATTACGGCTTCTTCCTGATGAATCATTAAGTCATGAACTAACTCTTTACAGAATATATGATATACTTTGTGATTTGATTATACCGCCAGTAATAGTCAAAGCAACTATTATAAAAATCCTAAGGGAGCGATTAAATAATTTTGATGAAGAAAAATTACTGCAAATGTTTGAAAAACCTATTCCATTAAGATCAAAAATTACTTTAAGTACATTAAAAAAATTCATTAAAAATGAATCTCCGGATAGTTTTAACGAATGGAACAATAAATGGAATTTAAAAAAAAGTATAAAATCATCTAAGAAGCAAGATACTCAATTATTAATGCAACTACCGCCTAATATAGTATATAAAGCTGGATCATTAGAAAAATGCGCTAGTATTAAAGCAATTGATAAATCATTAACATCTAAAAAATTATTAACATTCAATAAAGAATTTACTCTTCAAAAAAAATTGATTTGTAAATCTTGTCAAAATCTTCATAGACAGGGGTGTTGTACCAAATATACTTCTACAAATCGATCATCGTGTTATTATATCAATAATATTGCAATTCAATAAAATGATTATAACGTTTGAACATATACAATTGGATCATAGCGAGGAATATTTACAGTACTTAAAACTATTTCATATGGTGTAGGTAAATTATTTCCTGAAATAATTGCTCTAAGAATATGTTCATTAAATCCACTAATTGATGTTACCCCTCGGTTTTCTTCTATCAGAGGAGCATTATTGATTTGTTCATTAATGTTCCAGAATATAATATGAGGAATTGTGTATTTAGTTTTTTTATATTTTCCAACTAATTGTTGATAATTGTTAATAAAATTATTATCGGCTTCATTTAATTGCATATCACTAATAACAAGCAATCGTTTAGGTATTTGTTCAGTTTCTAAGTTATGTATTATTGCCATATTTAATATTGATTCCAATGCTAATTGAAGATTAGTTGATCTCTCCCATGGAGCACTTTTTAGTGATTTATATCGCTCAAGTAATGTATTTCCTTCAATATGATAAAATTGTGGATTTTTTTCAAATGTTAGTACAAGATTTTTAAATTTGTTCATTTCTAATTCTGAAGTAAGTAGTCCCATCGCGATTGAAACAAACATAGGAAATCCTTCCATGCTACAGCTAACATCTGGTAGAACTAACGTATTATTGATATTTGAATGATCTTTGCAATTTTTAATAATTTCCTTCCATTTTAATTCAGCTAATGTTGGATTTTGCATATAATATTTTATAATTTCATGAGGAAATAATGTCATTGAGTTTAGTTTTGTATTCATTGAAACATATTCAGTTTTATATTTAATAAATTTTTCAGGAACATGTCTTTCAAATGCATTCTTTCCATAAATTTTCATTGCTTTGGATGGAACATTATTAAAATCAATTAGGTCCCATTGATTATTGCACATAAATGTTTCTACAACTTTTAAATATGCACGAAGAGGAGATAAGTATTTCTTACGAAGAGTTCTAGGTGTTATTTTCATAAATCTAACTAATAACACAAAGAATCTGGTAGCATTATCAAATGATTTTCTTTCCGACGGAATCCATTTTGCTAATAATGATACTGGTCTATTATAGCGCATATTATTTAAATCATTTTCTAATTGATTAGCAATGAACTGAAACATATATTCTTCACATGGGGTATTTAATAGAACAGTCAAATCATCATATCTTCCACATTCAATAATTAGAAATTGAAGATTATGTATTGCATTCTCTGGAAATTCATTAGCCAACCAATGTAATAATCTTCTCCCGCATTGTCGCTCTCCCTTTCCGCCACGGCAATCGCGAATATATGCAATAATTTTTAATGTTAATAAAGGACTAATATTCCATGCATCAGTTGCCAACTGAGCAAAATTATTATAATTCATATCTCGAGATGTTTTATAAAATAGATCAACAATAGGATCAGTGTTGGATTTAAAAAAGGTCACTCCATTCCATGTTGTTATAGTATTATAAATAAGACTCTTAACTACGGAATTAAACATATTTTTAATATATACTGATTGCCTATATATTAAAAATATGTAATTCTGATATATCTACAATTTAATGTAGAACCGAAGATTCATCACTGCGATAAATTAAATGAGTCTGTTTGGGTTCTATAGATTCTCGTTTGAGTCTATATCAAATCTGTTTTGTAATCATATGTGATTATTTTCAAAAAAAAAGATTTATCTACAGCAATCATTAGTTAGGATATATATATGTATTATTCATTTGTAGTGTGTATGTAAAAATATCAATAGAATTAATTCTGTAATGCTTTTTTTATGCTTTTATATACACTAATAATGGGGCAAGAATTTGAACGATATATTGTAGGATTTACCGTAGGTCTATTCCTTTTATTTATTGGATCTATGCTATTTAATTATCAAAATTGCGATTGCGATAGCGATGAAGAATTTGTGGGTTCAAGGAATGATGCTCAACATATTTATAAGCATAGAATATATAAATAATATTTATAGATACTAATGTTATTTTTTTAACTATTACATCAGACAAAAGAAACTATTATGTTGCTCAAATCCTGGTGCAATATTTCATTCAGGTGTTTAACTAAATGGTCACGCATAATACATTGCTTTACATTTTCGCACATAATAATTTTATCTTTAAAGTTTCGAATAAATTGAATAGAAAGATTCTGACATTGACTGATTTTATTCCAATCAACTTTAGATTCAAATGTGCGAATAAAATCTTCTGAGAGATGTTGGTATTCACTAATTCCATTCCAATCAATCATATAAATAAATTCTCTAATAAATGCTTCTGAAAGCTCTTGATACTTACAGATATAATACCAATTAACCTTACAATAGAATTCTTCAATAAATGCTTCTGAAAGATATTGATATCCACTTATACCATTCCAATCAACAAGATCTTGAAATTCTCTAATAAATTCTTCTGAGAGCTCTTGAAAATAGCTAATATATTCCCAGTTAACATCATTTTGAAATTCTCTAATAAATTCTTCCGAGAGTTTTTGATAATAACTAATATGATTCCAATTAATATGTTCGCTGAATTCACGAATAAATTCTTCCGATAGTTGTTGATTTTGGATAATCCAATTCCAATTTAATATATCATAGTGTTCTCGGATAAATTCCTCTGTAAGTGGTTTTGTAAATATTTCATGAACCATATCGTAACGTAACGTAGCGTATATTATAATGATTACATCACTTATGTATATGATAGAAGTTAATTAGCACAATCTGTGATAAAATATCTTATTTTTAGATCAAAATGGACTTAATGGTACTCTATACTTAAATTTGAATAATGCATAAAAATTATTGATAATTATTCGATTGAATTGAGAAATTAGTATAAAATATATAAACTTAATTGGCATAATGTCTAATCAACAATTTTATTATAAATTGATTAAAATGATTATGATGGAGGGTGATAACTTTCTTGAAAATATTATGAATGATTTTATTAGGATGAATGATATTCCTCAAGAATTTGTAGAGCAAAACAAAGATTACATTGATTGGGAACTAGTTATTAGCGAATGGCCAGAAACCAAGTATATTGCTAAAATTGGCGCAAGATTTATTCCATCGAATATTTGGAAAGATGCTATAGATTTTGATAATGTATCAGATGAGTTTATTAGGGAATTTGAAAAATATATTGATTGGGAAGTTGCTGCAGATAACTTTTGTAGTTTATCTAATGATATCAAAAATGAATTCAAAGATAGATTAATTCCCCATTTGTTTAAATGTACACCAAAGCCTTTGCAACAATCTAATTCAATATTTCCATTTAATCATCCACCCACAACATTTACATCTCTCTTTCCTCCAATAACTTCTTCAACATTTGAACCTAATATTCCATATCAATATTCTAATCTTCCAACATTTGATGAATGGGTTCATTCATTTGAAGAATATGTTGAAAATTAATTTAGTATTCATTTTTTTCAAAGAAATGATGATATTAAATGCCCAATTTCATATGAAAATATAGGAGCTAATTCGCGAATAATATGTCCGCGATTAATACATTTTTTTATATTATCGCACATAATAATTTTAGACTTGTTTTCCCAAATAAATTGCCTTGAAAGATCTTGGTATGCACTAATGAATTCCCAATAAATTTCATTTTCAAATTCTAAAATAAATGATTCAGAAAGTTTTTGATATTTACTAATATCTCTCCAATAAACTACATTTTTGAATTCTCTAATAAAATCTTCTGTTAATATTTGAGTTGAACTGATCACTCTCCAATAAACTCTATCTTTGAATTCGCGAATAAAGGACTCAGAAAGATATTGATGATAACTAATCAATTTCCAATTTAAAATATCCTTATGATTGCGAATAAAATTCTCTGATAAATTTTGAGATAGAGCAATTCCATCCCAGTAAAGTTTGTCTTTATGTTTGCAAATAAATTCTTCCGAAAGGCGTTGATAATAGCTAATATATTCCCAATCTACTTTATATTGAAATATTTCAATGAATTTTTCTGAAAGTTGTTGATATCGACATATATACCCCCAATTAACTTGATTTTGATATTCGAAGATTAATTCTTCTGATAGGCATTGATGTATACTAATCGAATTCCAATGTACTTTATCATTAAACTCTCGAATAAAATCATTAGAAAGCTTCTGAAAATAACAAATTAAATTCCAATTAACTCTGTCTTTAAATTCTCTGATAAACGGTTCGGAAAGATTCTGGTACTGACTAATCAGTCTCCAATCAATTTTGTCTTTATATTTATAAAAGAATTCCTCCGATAATTCTAATCGCATACTAATAAAACTCCAATCAACCTTATCCTGGAATTCATCAATAAATTCTTCTGAAATTACTTGATAACAACTAATTGATTTCCAATCAACAATATCTTTAAATTCTCTAATAAATTCTTCTGAAAGATCTTGACGATAACTAATTGCTCGCCAATCAACAAGGTCCTTAAACTCACGAATGAATGCTTCTGAGAGTTCTTGGCCGGCACTAATTTTCCCCCAATAAACAATATCTTTACATTTACGAATAAAACCCTCCGAAAGATTTTGATGATAACTGATTAACTCCCAATTAACTTTATGTTCAAATTCCAAAATAAAATCCTCTGTCAGTATTTGACACATGCTAATAAAATCCCAATTAATTGTATCTGCATTTTCGCGGATAAAATCTTCACTAAGTGAAATTTGCATTGTAATTATATTTATTTACTATTTTAAAAGAATATTATCATTTAGTAAAAAAATTATAAAAGCAATAAATATTATCCATATCTAATTTTGATAAGTTTTGAAAATATTTTATACATTGCTTTAAATTCCTGATGGAGAATAATATTCCAATCTTCTAATCTTTGATAATCATAATTGGGAATAATATTAACGCTTTTAATAAATGGATTTTCATCTAAATAATCAATAGATAATAATTTCTTTTCGCTTTCAATTATTGGTAATATTTCGTTTTGAGTATTTATATCAGTTTTGATACTATTTTCATAATTTAAAACGCAGAATCTTAATTGATATGTAGCTTCAGTATTTATTAAATCACTCGATTCTTTTTGTAAATGAAAATCATTTGATTTACCATTTGGTTCTTGTGATTTATTGTTCTCAACTTCTATAGATAAATTTAAGTTATTGCAATCAACAAGAATATTAAATTCACTGTTAATTATATCGTAATAATTCTTGCATATATTCCAAACAACTGGATCAATTAATGAATGTCGCACAGTTGCCAATATATAAGTTTGATTATTGTATGTAATAATAATCCAATCATCTTCTGCCTTTATTTTATTGAATGTTTTCAAAGATAAAACATTTCCATCAAATGTTTCAATAGTTTTACTAAAACTAGCTGATATTATAGCACAATCTCTATCTAAACATTCATGTGTTTCTAAATCACAGTAGTACTTATTTTTATATAAAATAAGGCCGCGGAGTTGAGACATCGAGGTTAATAGTTATAATTTCTATTTTTTATAATCAATTTTATAAAAATAATTGAATATCTTTCAAACAAATGAAGCTATCAAGTAGCTAATTTCTTGGGGAAATATAGAAGACATTTGGCGAATAATATTTCCACGATTAATGCATTTTTTTATATTAACACACATTGTAATTTTTGATTTAAATTCCCAAATAAATTGTTTTGAAAGGACTTGATTCAAGCTAATAAATTCCCAGCAAACTTTATCCTCATATTTTCTAATAAAATCTTCTGATAGTTTCTGGTAGTAGCTAATGTATTTCCAGTTAATTCTATCTTTAAATCTAGAAATGAATTCCTCTGAAAGCTTTTGATTGACGCCAATATATTTCCAATTAACTCTCATTTCAAATTCTTGAATAAACTTTTCTGAAATATTTTGATGTATGCTAATTTGCATCCAATTAACTTCATTCTTACAATTGCGAATAAAATCTTCTGAAAGCTTTTGAAATGTACAAATAAGTTGCCATTTTACATTATCTTTAAATTCATAAATAAATGATTCGGAAAGTGTTTGTTTCATACTAATAGAAATCCATTTAACATCATTCCTATATCGTCTAATAAAATTTTCTGATAATATTTGATAACCACTAATCATTTGCCAACAAACTAAATTATGAAATTCTTCAATGAATGATTCAGAAAGTTTTTGATATCTACTAATCCGTTTCCAATTAACTCGGTCTCTAAATTCTCTAATAAATGATTCGGAAAGATTTTGATATTGACTAACTTCGGTCCAATTTATCTTATTCGCATATTCGCGAATGTACTCTTCAGTAAGTAAATTTGGTATTGTAGATAAATTTTTATATATCCAAAGATTTTTTAAAAAAAAATATAATTTTATTCAGAGTAAACAATCCTTATATCTATTTTCATGTAACCATTGAACTACTTTCAAATGCCCATTTTTAGTAGCATAATCCATTGCAATTTTTGTACACCCCTCTGTTCTATTTTCATGCAACCATTGCACCACTTTTAAATGACCACTCATAGCGGCCCAATCCATTGCTGATTTTGTGCATCCTTCCTTGCGATTTTCATGTAACCATTTCACGATATCTAAATATCCGTTTGAAGCAGCTTTATCCATTGCTAATTTTGTACATCCTTCATTACGATTTTCATGCAACCATTGTATAATATTTAAATGACCATGCATAGCAGCCCAATTCATTGCTGATTTTGTACATCCTTCATCGCGATTTTCATGTAACCATTGTATTACTTCTAAATGACCACGCATAGCGGCCCAATCCATTGATGCATTTGTACATCCCTCATCGCGGTTTTCATGTAACCATTTTACAATGTCTAAAGATCCATTTGAAGCAGCTTTATCCATTATTCTGGTTGTACACCTTTTATCGGGATTTTGATAATGAAGCAATTGTATTAAATCAATATGTCTATTCGAAGCGGCTAATTCCATCATTAATTGAAAATTATTATTATTTAATACAATTTTTGTATAATTAAACCAATGGACATATCCATGCATAGCGGCATATAGTGGATTTACTTTTTCGCTATAATCCAACATATCAGAAATCAACATTAAGATTTCTATTGGAAGATTCAAGTTTTTTACACTTGTTAACATATTCACTCGCATGATAAGTTGACTCATTATTGGGTTCTCAAATATAAATAATATATAATATTTTGTTCAATTTTGGATTATCCACATTATATGAAGGATCAAATTGATCGGAATGATACATAAATATAACAATGGAACCAATTAGTAGCATTATAGTTCCTGTAATTTTAATTCTAACTTGGCTTGAATATGTGATAGATGGTGCCATTAATCAAGATCGTCGAGAATAGTTATATTCATTTATGAATGTGACATTTTTTTTATATTATGATTCACCATGTAAATTTGGTTCAATTACAATACTTTCGTCTAGAGTTAATATTTCTCTGTCAAAATGACGAACAACAAATCGTAGATTATTTTTTGGATGCCAATCGCTAGTATATGTATTGTATGCATTTATAGGTCGCAGCCAAGGATTAGCTTGATCATAAAATATACATGCATTTTTCTTTGATTTGAATATTTTATTTACATATCCTAGGTGTTTAAACCCATAGGGAGTAAACTTTTGTGCTTCAAGAATATACATTATTAATCAGATAAAGTTGATGGTATTTTATATTCATCATTATGTTTTGGATTATTATAATGCTCATCTATATTTCTATAAAATTTAACAATTTCAGGATCAATATATGACCATGATTTTATATATTCTCTAGCATTGTCATGATTTTCTATCGCAATTTTTAAACCATCCATATTGCGAACACGGGATGTTGCGACATAAAATGTTCCATGTGAATTATAATATTTATCATTAGTATGAGGATGCATTACAACGGAATCTAATGACATACCTTGTGATTTATGAATTGTTATTGCCCAACCTAAATTAAGTGGAATATATTTAAATAAAGTTACCGATTCTGATACTATTTTCCGAGAATGAAATTTATATGATTTAGGAAGTGAATCTAATGAAATTGTTTTATTAATAATTTTCTTTGCAGCATGGTTTAATGTTATTGTATTTTCGATAAAATCAATATTATCAATAACTCCAATGACAGAACATTTTTCATAGTCAAAATGATTTCTGCATCTATTTGCTTTTGATTTAATATTTGTGTCTATGACTAATGCATCCAGCGTTGGTTCTTCATTTGAATACTTATTATATGAAAATATATTTTCCTTAACATCAATTTCATTTGATAATTCTTTAAATTTTTTTTCATCTATATTAGCATATTTCCATGAATTTTCTTTATGTTCAATCGGTACTATTTGAACTATTATAGGATCATCGTTTAATTCATCTTTTGCGATATTTACATATACTGCATTTTTTATTTGATTAATTCGATAACTACCATCCTCATTAGTTATAACTTTTCCATCATGATCAATCGCCCAATAATTACAGCCAATCGCTCCATATACGCTTCCGCGAGTTCCGTTAACTATTTGTATCTTTTCTAATTTTTTAATAGAAACCTCTTTTTTGCTTGTAATTGGACATTCTAATCCAACGCACCATTCTATTTTATATACCATAATATTTTTTGTTATTATAACTCTACTGCCTAATGATAATTCTAGTACTGATGGTATTTCAAGATCTTTTATAATACCATTGCGATACTCATTTAGTTCTTCGGATTCTTGATCATACTTTTGAATTCTATATGAAATTTTTTCATAATATGTTGTTAATTTTTGTAGATTATTGTTATTAATCTTGGTACATTGATGCCTTGTTGGAGCAATATGTATTGTTTTTTGTAACGAACCAGCATAGTTTTTATTTACAATACTTTCATTAGAAATAATTGTATTAATATCTTGTTCATTAAGTTCATTATATCTAATTCTTTCCAAAACTTCTCCCCAATTAGTATCATTGATAAAACGATATCTTCCTTGTAAAACAATTGGAACAAATTTGAGTATATTAATATTAGCTCCGATTTGATTAATTACAAGATTTGGCACATTTAATGTTTTTAATAATTGTAAATTAGTACGGTATCTAAGATTAATCACATCTGATTTATAAAATGGATCTTTCTTTCGCAAATTCTTCATTTTACAATTATCATCCTTATCCTTTTCATTACATACCGGCGGAAGTTGACACAAATCTCCCATTAAAATAATTTGAATGCCACCAAAACATTTTGGCTGTGGAGCGTTATAATAATTGTATTCTAATCGTGTATTTGAATGATTACCAACTACTCTAGATACTTGAATGTGTTGTAGATATCGATCTATTACATCTAATGTATATGCACTAATCATACTTACTTCATCTAAAATGATAGTTTTTATATTATTTTTAAGTTCCAAATAAAGTGGACTAGACTGTAAGCATTTTTCTTTTTTAGATTCACATTTCTTGCATTTCTTTGATTGTAACATCTTATCTTTTACATACTCCTTAAAAGATAATGGAGAATTAGAATCATATTCATATATTTTTGGTCGCATACCAAGTGCTTTATGGAATGTTTCTCCATTAATACCATTCGCAGCCATTCCAGTAGGAGCAGCAATTATTATTGTTTTTTCAGATAATGATTGAACATACCGAACAATTACTTTACCAAGTGTAATATTATCATTTTTAATAAAATTACAAATCTTCCGTGCCGTATGATACCATCCTAATCGTTTCTTTAATATTTTGACTGCATTACTTTTACCAGATCCACCAGGTCCTGTTAGAAAAAGTATGGATCCTCTAGTATGTTCTAATGCTGTAGTTATAAATTTTTTTTGATCAAAATCCAATCGATCATATTCTTGTTTATATTCAGCATATTCATAAATATGATTATGCCAACTATCAATTGTATCAAAAGATATTAATCTTGAATTATTGATTTCTTCAAAGTAGTTCATGTTTTCAATAATACTAATTATTGAATTATTTTCATAAATTGAAATATCATCTTGTGTTTGTAACCATTGTTTAAAATTTGTATATTCCTGATTACTTTTAACATTAAGATGATTGTTAGTTGAGTTATTAAAGAGAGTTTGCATTATTTAAACGTTTGTTTATACTATTCTATATCAATACTCAATTTAGCATATGAAATTAAGGATAGAATAATATAATATAAATAATGGTGGTATATGTACTTGAATTAGAAAAAGAAAAATTCTACGTAGGTAGAACGAATAATATCAATAGACGATATGATGAACATTGTAATGGAAACGGATCTGCATGGACAAAAAAATATAAACCTTTGAGAATTTTTAAAACTTATGAAGAAGATGATTCATTTTATGAAGATATGATTGTAAAAAAGATGATGAAGGCGCATGGCATAGATTCTGTTAGAGGAGGATCGTATTCCCAAATTATATTACCATCAATGCAAATTACTTTTATTAATAATGAATTTCGTGGCGCTGATGATAAATGTTTTCATTGTGGAGGTGATCATTTTATTCACGATTGTAATCAATCATCCGATAAGATAAATAAAGATAAAATGTCATATCGCGAGGCATTAAAAATTGCCGAAGAAACTGATGAATGCGTAACTGTGATTTTTAAAAAATATTGTAATCAAACTTGATTCTTACCATCTATTTTTTTAAAAAATATATTAATGCAATTCATTTAAATGATCATAATCTTCTGCCTCATTTCCATTATTGATCCACTTTTGAATTTTCGCAGGACGATAGAAATAACCAATGATTTGATTATGTAAATCATTTTTTGCTTTTTTAATTCCTTCGTAATCATATGTGAATACAATTTGCCTCAAATTATAATGCATATAATCGTAATCAATATCTCCATTTAGCAATGTTGGAGATACAAATCGGTTAGGATGTTCCCTAAATAATGGCCATGACCAATGTGTATCCAAAAGTCTATGCCATGTTTCATCTGTTAGTTCATCTGCTCTAATAAAGAGAATTTGAATAATCCAATCATAATTAGTATCGTTACGAAATTCATTAAATTCAATTCTATTGCAATTAATAAGTTTCCAATGTTTTCGTACCAAATTGCGCATAAATGGTTTTATCCGTAATTGACCCCAAATAATGCGCTCTGGATATTTTTCAAATATAGGCATAAATTCTTTAAATGGATGCAACATCATTAAATTCCAATTAAGAAGATCTGGACGTGCCATCATTAATGGAAATAATTCAGAATATCCTTCAATATGATCATCATCTGTAAGAGACTGAGTACTTCGTTGAATTAGTAATTCCAATGCCCAATCATATTGAAAACAAACAAAGTATTCCATAACAACAATCCAATCTAATTCATGTGAGTATTTAATGAATAATTGTTGAGCCCAATCAGCATCGTGCCTCGTAGAGCAAAATAATTCAGTCCAATTAATTTCTTCTTTGTATTTTTCATACAAAGGCAGATATTCCCTTGCTGGATATTTAATCGCATGTTTCATAACAAATTCTTGTTCAGATTTATAGATACAAGGATTATTTGGGGAATTAGTAAGAAATCGAGATGAATAATCTTCGAGATTAACAAATCTAGAATCTAGAACAACAAATTGAACATCATATTTAATATATTGATCCATTATTAATTAGTTTAAACTCTAGTATACTATTTAATAATATTGACTTCAATTTTAACATCTACGTGTATCATAAGTGTATTTATACATTCCAAAAAAATTAAAGAAATGAGGCAACAATATCATTTATTTCTTGAGGGAATAAAGAAGCTATTTGTCGAATAGCATTTCCGCGATTGATGCATTCCTTAATATTATCGCACATAGTAATCCGAGATTTAAATTCCCAAATAAATGCTTTAGAAAGCCTCTGTTTCTTACTAATATATTTCCAATTAACTTTATCTTTGAATTCGCGAATGAGATCTTCTGAAAGTTTTTGATATTGACTAATATAATTCCAATTTACTTTATCGCTAAATTCACGAATGAAATCTTCTGAAAGAATTTGGTATACACTAATATAATTCCAATCTACTTCATCGCTAAATTCACGAATGAAATCTTCTGAGAGTGTTTGACATTCACTAATTGCATTCCAATCTACTTCATCGCTAAATTCACGAATGAAATCTTCTGAAAGTGTTTGACATTCACTAATTGCATTCCAATCTACTTCATCGCTAAATTCACGAATGAAATCTTCTGAAAGTTTTTGAAATCGACAGATCCAGTGCCAATTGACTTTATGTTTGAATTCACGAATGAAATCTTCTGAAAGCACTTGACATTTACTAATTTCAAGCCAATCTACTTCATCGCTAAATTCACGAATAAAATCTTCTGAGAGAATTTGAAATTCACTAATTGCATTCCAATTGACTTTATCGCTAAATTCACGAATGAAATCTTCTGAAAGCACTTGACATTTACTAATTTCATCCCAATATACTTCACGACTGAATTCACGAATAAAATCTTCTGAAAGGTTTTGAAATCGACAGATCCAGCGCCAATTGACTTTATGTTTGAATTCACGAATAAAATCTTCTGAAAGTTTCTGATATTGACTAATTCCCCACCAATCAACCAGATGTTTAAATTCGCGAATGAAATCTTCTGAAAGTTTTAGATATCGACTAATATAATCCCAATTGAATTTATGTTTGAATTTGCAAATATATTTCCAATCATTGTTATCAATCAATTGTTGAAAATCATCTTGAGTAATAAGTAGAGACATTATAAAACAATATGTTATTTTTTATAAAAAGGTGTCAATTTTGATTTAAAATTTTTTGATTGGAATAGCGATAAATATCCGATTTATGCAATACTACTTACTTTGGTGATTGTATTAATCGGATAAAAAAACAGCCATTATTCAATGCTAGATATAAAGTAATTATATACATCTAGCGCAAGTTTCATTTTTTGATTATGTTCAGCAAATTTTTTTATTCCACTTAATTTTAAAGCGAATCCAATTGTACCATCTTCTTCACGAATAAGTTTCATATCATCCGGAGTCAATCCAAGATTGATCATATCTTGAAATACTTCCGAATAATTTTGATTTGAAATCAAATTATATTGATGAAGATTTTCGCAATGAAATAAACTCATTGTAGGCATCTTGTGGGCAATATGAATAATGCGCAGAATATTTATACTTTTAAATTTCATGTACATAGCATTTATCATTGTGCGCTGATCCATAGATCCTGATATCAAAATATTTTGCGCATATGCATCGAAATCGTTGATAATATCCATTCCCAATTCCATTTTTTATATTAGGTTTCAAATTATGTGGTTCTACATTATTTTTAGATTATTTGCTATTTTAAGTATCAGCATTAAAATTGATAAATTTATATGAATAATACAAATAAGACTTTAAGCAAATATGGATATTCAAAAGTGCGATAAATGCTATCAATCATTTAACTATCCTATGATCTATGATAATATTCCTAATACAATTCACTTATCTGGAAATTCATGGGTATACATGGATGGTAGTAAAAAATACTTAAAAGAATGTTGCTTGGAAACGTATTTAGTTGGGATTAATAATTGTTTACTTAACTATGATCAACAAAGAGAAATCTGCAATCATTTCAAAGGTTCTGTATTCAAAATATTGCTTATAGATAATAAAACTCAACATAAGGTATTCGAATTAAAAGAGAATAAATACAAATCGTTTAAATGCGCCAGGTCTAATACAAAAATTATGTTTGATAGATGTAGTATAAGATATACCGAATCTAATGAATCTTATGGCATATATACAAACAGCGAATTTAAAAAACATTTAAAAACTCTACAAGAGCCATCAACTTCTATAGATGTTGATATGATTAATGGCTATGATCTATGTTCCTACATATATCTATTGCAAGATAGAACCGCTGTTGCCATAAATGCTTCTGTATTTAAGGTTGGTAAAACTACCCAACCTAATTTTGAACGATTTAAAAACTATCCTAAGGGATACAAAGTCATTTTACATTTAGCTTGCTCTGATTGTCATAGCATTGAAAAAAATATTATTGAATTGTTTAAACAAAAATATACGCCCAGACTTGATTATGATACAGAATCATTTGAAGGTAATTGTATAAGCATGAGAAATGATATTTTAAATATTATCACAAATTCAGATAATTGCATTTAAGTGATACAACTATTTTTTTAAACAAAAAATATATGAAACTATTTATGGAAGATATTCTTCAACTTCATTACCAGCTTCAATCCATTTTTGAACCTTTGTAGGATGAAGCAAGTATTCCATTATTTCACGATTGATATCAGTGCGTCCTTTTTTTATTTGTTCATAGGAATAATGAAATAAAGATGTCCAATCTGGACGATCTTCTGTTTCATCATCATTAATATTAACATATGGTTTAAAAGTTTTAAAATTCATTTGTAGATATCTTGGAGCCGCAATAAGAATTCTTTCCAACATATCAATATTACTATTATCTATAATAGCTAAACATGATTTGTAAGATTTACCTTCATATAGTTTATCCATGAATTTACACATAGCATTATCATTTATCGATGCAATTGTATTCATTAGGACAAATTAATATGGTTTATATATTTATATTATTTCACTTCAATTTTGGTATTCAGAACACATATCCTGCTCAAATATGTATAGTAAAACTGAGATCAAAATTGCATATTTTCTTATTATATATATCTTGAACAAGTACAAACTTCTACAATAATGTGCCCTGCTGGTCAACTCAACGCTTTGCTTGAAGAACTTGCAGTCCCTCGAATTAACTTCTCTGATTTGGTTTATAATAAAGAAGGTTACGCATCAATCTCTTATGAATATTTTGATGCTGAATTAAATGGTATGCCTATTATGGTTCATCATTCAGCTAGAACTGTAATTAGCGACTATGCTATGAGAATAATTAAGAATGAAATTTCCAAATTGATGCAAATTCGAGATGGACCTAATATTCTTAAATTTCTTGGTGCAGATACTCAAGGCGAATGTTTGTATCTAATGTTTGAACGTCCTAATCAAGGATCATTGCTAACTCTGCATGAGTCAGAAGAACGTTATGCATTGAAGTGGGAAACGCATTATATCAACATAGCCATTGGAATCTGTAAAGCATTGAATCATTATCATGAGTTAGGATTACTTCATAAGAAATTAGGTGCTGATTGCATCTTTATTGGTGATAATTTTAACGAAATAAAGGTTGGTAATACTAACTTGTTTGCTGGTGAAAGAATATTAACAGAATACAAAACTGAATTCTTTAATACTGGATACGAAGCTTTTGAAATAACAACTGGAAATTCAAATTACAATGAAGCAACTGATATGCATACATTTGGAATATTATTGTGGGAAATGATTACTAAGAAAAATCCTAATGAAGTTTTAAAGGATCATAAAAGCCAAGGAAAAAGTATGAATGATTTCTCATCGTGTTTCTATCTTTCAGATTCAGATTTGGACGATTTGCCAGAATATGTAGAAGATTTACTCGATGATTGCAAACACGATCTCTCGTATAAAAGACCATCATTTAGTGAAATTTTAGAAATTTTATTACGCGAAAAAGCCAAACTTGATGCTTAAGATTTTCCTTTGTAACTACACATTTGTATAGTGTATTTTTTTTATAAATGTGTAGTATATATCCCAGTCTCTAAATATTTAAAATTGAGCTTTGTATATAATTATATACAAAGCCATTATGAGTTGTGTTATTTATATGATGATAATGATTGGTTTATGGTGTGGTTACCTATTTAAAGGTGTACTTGAACAAGATGGTCGATTCATTCAGAAATAATTGTAATCTTCAATAGACTGTTTATTTTTTTGTCTCCTTTCAAATTCAAAAAAATATAACCACCGTCTAGGTAAATCAAGTAGCTACAGCTGCTAGTTCTTCGCGAAGACGCATAAGACACTTTCCTAGCATATTCAGACCATTATTCTTCCAGCCACCATCTCCCCAAAATGAATCATACCAAGCTGATTCAATAAGAATCGCATCTTCAGTTTCAAGTAACATATCGCGAAACCGACCATATTGAAATTTCGCACGCAACACATCCATCATCGCCTCTACCTTGATAGCATCCCATTGTTCGATGTTATTAAGCTTGCGATGACCAATCTTCTTAACTTCCATAGGAGTTTTAGCATTAATCACAGATTGAAGAAGATCCTCTGAGACAGGTTCTCCAATTGACTGAAGAAATTTTAATTTCTTGTATTGATAATAATGTTCAGAGGTGCGCCATTTAATTCCTTCTGCTTCAAAGATCTTCTTATAGAAATTAGATAGAAATCCATAAGCACCGTTAGAATATTTAAATCTAATTTCACGCACCATATTAACCCTTGGTGTATATTTCTAAAATATTGATTTCAATTTTGATTCCAAAAAAATGAAACAATCATGGTAACTTTATGCATTCAAAGATTTAACTATGACTTAAAAAATTAAAAAGCAAACTTTATAATTAAGATAGGATGTTATTAATATAGAGGTTATGGAGGTAATAAAAACGCTGGGTGATTATGTAATTCAAGATTCTGATATTGTAAAAGCAATTAATAATGCACTTAGTGATACTAACCATAGAATCGAAAAGCATTACGACGAATTTAAAGATTTCAAAAGTAGTATAATTATTCAAACAACAAAGATAGAAGAACGTCTTAAATTTATGCAAACATTAATGATTAGTGGATTTGTATCTATGTTTGCGATAATGATGTATATGCTACATCGAATTGATCAACTACAAAAATAAAAAAATTATAATTCTTGTTTACACATGAATAATGTATGAATTTATTAGCCCAGTCATTTAAACATCATAAAATTATGCATTCAAATATTTAATTGGTTCAACAAGAATCGCAGATGGAATATAACCATATGAGTTATCAATTTGTCTTTTGAATATTTTGTAGAATGATTTGAGCTCAGAGTGTAATACTTTTTTTGATTTCTTCATTTCTGGAAAGTTGTATTCAATACGATCCAACTTATCAAAATGTTCTTTAGTTTTGTATCGCAATCTGTATGCCTTAGCTAAAGCTAGCAATTCAGCGGTGGCATACTTAAGAATACACGGAGAACTACATTCGTCATAATCATAATCTCCATTTTCTTTTACAAATCCTTCAGGATGTTCAAATGTTAAAACTAGTTTTCTTCTTTCTTCAATCACTGATTTGTCTTCCGGTTCATCTTCTTCGTCTTCTTTGTATTCTTCTTTCTCCTTGAATAATTGTCTTAATTGATCTTTATTATAGTCTTGTAGTTTATGAACCATACAAATTCCATATTTTCTAATACCTCTTCCAAATAATCCTTCCCCCTCATTCAAAATTAGCGGAACTATCTCTAATTCACTGGAAATAATATAAGTTATCCTATCGCAATGGGATATGTGATTAATATAATTTTCTAATTTTTTAAATAATGATTTTTGATAAAACAAATCTATACTACAGATTTTTTTTAAGATATTCACATATTCTTTTTCAATTCCAAAATCAGTATTAGTCGCTTCAATAGAATCATATATTTTTTTAATATGATCTATGATACGTTTTTGATTATCGAAATCAATAAATTTAGTATCATCTATTTCATAATATTCTAAATTACAATTCTCATTATAAAATGCGCTAAAATCGATTTTAATGTTCATTGTAAGTAGTATGGTATATCTAATATACAATTCGTGCAATTTTGAGTCCAAAAAAAATGAAACACATTGACATTATTTCATAACAGCTCTGTGTAAGTCAGCTTGTTTTTTTATTTCAAATAGCATTTCATCAAGAAAATTATTTAATTTGTCATTATCTAAGATTTCTTTTCCTTCTTCATATCGGCACATTGGGCATTTATATACACCACGATTATGTTCAAGCATGTCGAAATAACATTTCAAACATATCCAATTTTTACAATTGGAACATCCAAAACTAGCTGGCACACTTTCATAACAAATTGGACAAACTGAATTTTCTAATTTATTATATCGAGCAAAAGTTTGTTTAAATTCCTTAAATGACATGTTTGGAGTTAATGTCATTGAAACTTTAAGTTCATTATCATTAATAAAGAACATTGTTGTTATATCATCTTTTTTCTTAAGAGTGAATGTGCGATCGCCCATAAAGGCTTTAATACACTTGATAAGAATATAAGACATGCTTGGATATAATTAATATACATTTTTGCAATTTTGAGTTAAAAAAAGAATCACGGTTGCGTCAAGAATGCAATTAATTGAAAGAATTTATATAAAGTTTGATTTTTCTCTTATATTCAGCAACGGTTTTGTCGAGAAATATATCTAATTCCTTATCATCTAATATTTCTTCTCCATCTTCAAATCGGCATATTGGACACTTGGTTACACCTCGATTATGTTCAAGCATACGAAGATAGCATCGTAAACATATACAACGTTTACAATTAAAACACGCAAACCCACATCGCATATCTTCATAACAGACTGGACAATCTGAATCTTCCGATTTATTACATCGAATAAAGAATTGTTTAAATTTTTGAAAAGTCATAGTAGGTGATAACATAATTGAGCGATCAATTCCATAATCATTAGTAAATAATAATGTTGTCATTTCCTCTTTTTGAAGAATAGTATAGTTACGATCACCCATAAACTTTTGAATGCACTTGAGAAGAATAGAAGACATGCTTGGATATAATTAATATACATTTTTGCAATTTTGAGTTCAAAAAAAATATAAATGAAATATCAATACAACGTGCAAAATATTTGCTTTTAATGAGTTTATGGATTATAATCTTCTACTTCATTTCCTGCTTCAATCCACGCTTGAATCTTTGAAGGATGATAATCACGAATAGCAATTTGTTCAATGATATCATTTTCATTCCATGTTCTATATTTTTTCTTAATGTCTGTAATACTTAGAAATTCATATCCCTTATTTTTAGAGCATTTAATCAAGGAATAATTATTTTCAATTGCAAACATATATGGATCAACAAGTTTGATAATATATATATTAATACGGGTTTCATTATATATTTGTTGAGAATAATATTTTCCACTTTCTTTTTGTTCAAATAATCCACAATCATCGACCCATATTTCATTTTTATATATTTTTGATAGAATATACAGATTATTTCCATCTACAGTAAAATTTGATCGATTCATAGCTATCATACAATCACTTTCTTTCCATTTATTAATCATAACCTTAATAAAATCGCTAGATTGTTTATTTTTTTTAGAAATTCCAAACCATGAATAAAACAGTCCATTTTCAATAATTTTGTTAAAAGTAATCATCGACATTATTTAAAGCTTTCAAAACTAGAATTTATATTTTTAAAACAAAATGCTTCAATTTTGAGCTCAAAAAAATTATCATTTATAGTGAAAATAACAAAGATTTTGAAGTTGTGTATAACCCGGTTTGGTGCATCCATTAAATCTACATCGTTTGCCTCCGCCATGAGCCCAGCATAAACCATTACTTATGGCATTTGTATTGCAATCATTAATTTTACATTTTTTGCATCCACTATGAGACTGGCAGTATCCGCGTATTTTGGCCTTATTAAAACATTCTTGTTTTTTGCATTTTACAGATCCTCCATGCGCCATACATAAATTTTTCATTCTGGCTTTTTTATTACAATTATCAATAATACAATAGCAGCTCTTTTTGTAAGTCTTTTTATTAAGGATAAATTTCATATTCATTTTTGAAGATGGCATGATTGATATAATTATATCAAATCTTCATCAATTTTATATACAAATGAAACAAATGCGATAGGATACCAACTTTGGGATTTGAGTTACATCTGAGAACCAAAGGGTTAACATTACATGCATTTTGCAACAAATAAAAAAATGTATACACAGTCACCTTAAGACAAATGATCTTAGATCTATTGTTCTTCGTTTAGGGCTGCGATGATGAACTCATGTTTTTGTATAGTTGACTTTAGTTTATCTATAAACATTTTGTGAGTTTCAATAGGTAGTTGTTGAACTTGCTTGATGGTCGAAGCCAACATTGGTAGGATTGGCATTTCTTCCATTAGTGGAAAGCATGTACTATACATGTTATTCTTATGAACATTATATCCATAAGGATCATTGCATGTTGCTGCAACTTCCTTAATCAGCAATTGGCCATTTTCAATAAGTTGTCTTAGATTGGAATCCAGAACCTTGTTTTGAATTGCGGGCACACGTATAGCATGATATATTTGATCAATACATGCGTGAGAGACTTCTAATCCATAATATTCTTCCTCTTCAAGATTTTCTATTTCAGGGAATACTTCCATCGCACTCTTCATATCACACAAGTCTAATAGATAGATATCTTGGTTGACCGATTTGTCTTCGACCATATAACGAATGATTTCCATGCTTGCTGATGATGCGATTGTATATTTTAGTATAATTCTTGTCAATTTTGAGCTCAAAAAAAATGGACAAAAAACTCTAAATCTTGGATATTCCTCAAATTCATTACAAGAATAACACAACTTATGATATTAATTAATCTAATTGTAATTGATATCTTTGTTAAATATTCAATAGAATTAATTTTTTGTTCAATCAAATCATTTTTTGTTTCAGATACTGCTTTAGTAGTAACTGCTTTAATCTCATCTGATTGCGTCAAACAATATTCCATTGTTGATTTCGCTGCAAATCCGGCAATGATTGGATAAACCTGACAAGTTCTTATATCAGGTTTATCATATTGTTTTATGGTACAAAAAATATCATGTCATTATTTTGGGGGCATTTTCTACCAGTAATTAACCGGTATTTTTTCGAATTATTGGCGGACAAATCATTCACTAGCTAATAATGAGCGGCAAACGAAAGCATGCACAGGCTGTAAATGATAAGGACATCTCAATTGAATTAGCACTGTTGCGACAAGCTAAGGAGTTTGCGGAAAAACGATTAGAAGAAGTTAAAGCAGAAGCAGAAAGACGAATAGAAGAAATTAAGGAGGAAGCGGATAAACGAGTAGAGGAAGCAAATAAACGAGCAGATGCCGCGGAAAAACGAGTAGACAAGGCTTACGATAAATTGATCGATTTTTCAAAATATGCATTAAACTTAGCTAACAAGACTGCGGTTGAATCAATGCCAAGATTGGAAACTACAACTAATATATTATCTAAACATCATCGTAGCAGCATCACTTATGGATGTGCTGGTCAAGTTATTCAAGAGCAATCAAAAGCTACATTTAGTTTTATAGAAGGGACAAAGCACGACGTTGATGAAGAAATGAAACACTCAATTCGTAGATACGTAAAACGTGGTGCAACTGTGGATTCAAAGCAAGTATCAAAGAATTGTATAGAAGCTTGTTGTGCAACTTTGAATAATGAAAAATATACTAAGGTATCTGCATCACCTGTTAAACGTAGAAAGATGTTGTAGATAATGTGACGAATGTGACGAATGTAGAGTATTAATGTAGAATTCCATAAACATGAATCTTGTATAATAAAGCGAAAGCCTTAAATCGGTTGTAATTTTGTTAACCACTACCAATGTACTTATTTCAATTATGTTAAAGTTATAGAGGTTAACCATTCGGACAGAAGGGACTGGCTATTAACTTTAACGCCATTTTACGACATCAATAAATTACCTGACATACTAGTAGGAAACCGGTATTCCTAAAAATAATATTGGCGGGCTATCGTTCACTAACTAATAATGAGCGGTAAACGAAAGCACAATCAAGTCATAAATGACAATAATATCTCTATCAAGTTGGCGCTTTTGCAACAAGCAAATGAATATGCAGAAAAACAATTAGCAGAAGCGAATAAACGTATAGTAGAAATACAAGCAGCAGCGGATAAACGTGTGGTAGAAATTCAAGCAGAAGCAGATAAACGTGTAACAGAAGCGGATAAACGTGTAGCAGAAATAATGGCATATGTGGATAAACTAGCGAATAAACGAGTAGAAGAAATAAGAGAAATTTCAAATAAACAAGTGGAGGCTGCAAATGCACGTGCAGATAAAGCTCATGATAGATTGATTGATTTATCAAAATTTGCTTTGAATTTAGCTAGCAAAACTGTTAATGAATCTACGCCAAAACTGGAGAGTACAACCAGTATATTATCTAAACATCATCGTAGTAGCATTACTTATGGATGCGCTGGTCAAGTTATTCAAGAGCAATCAAAAGCTACATTTAGTTTTATAGAAGGAACAAAGCACGGTGTTGATGAAGAAATGAAACATTCAATTCATAAATACATAAAACGTGGCGCAAATGTGGAAAAAATTACCGAGTTCAAGGCAGTTGTGGATGCCAAGCAAATATCGAGAAAGTGCATAGAATCTTGTTGTACAATTTGGAATAATGAAAAAAAAAATTATGATAAGGTATCTGCGTCACCTGCTAAACGCCGAAGATATTGTAAATAATGTGTGGTAAATGTAGAGTATTGATGTGAAGTTTTTTGAACACGAATGTTGTGTCATAAATAATGATTTAGAACATGCCGAGCGATTTGAATCAGTTATAAAATTATTTACTACTATTATCGAAAACACATTCAATGATATAAATAATCAACGTATAGTTCAAGCCCTTACTGCATCATTGAATGATGTAAAATTTCAAATCGAAGAAAATGAAGTGAAACTGGAAAAAAAGATGGAAGAACTTGGACTTGGGGAATAGAATAGTATCTATTCATTTTTAAATATGATATAGATCATACAGGTATAGAAATTAGTATTCATATACTATTATATTTGGCTTATCTTTGGTTTTTTCTTTTAGTTCTGTGGTAAAATGTTCTTCCTTATCGAGAATATATACTATTCGTTCAGGATATGGATTTCCATCCTTATCCAAATTAATTCCGATAATATCGGGATATTCTTTATTTGTTAATCCATCCATTATACAATTCCAAAAATTATTTCCAAGTTTATATTCCGCTCCCCCATATCGAGCTGGATGATCCTCATGAATATGTTGATAAGTAACATCTTTACAAATAACATCTTTATAATTTTTTGAAGCCATCAAGTCATGTTGTTTAAATATCATTAAAAATAAACTTGCATATTTTTTGTCATCCCCAATTCCACAATACTCCCAATAACTTAATTTCAATGCATTTTCAGGCATTTTGGAATAAAATTTATATACTTTCTCTAATTTTTTAACACTCGCTTGGTTCTGAGTTTCTATATTTTCATAAATTGTTTTAAGAGTATTTCTAAATCGATGCAGCATAGATTTGGATGATTCCATAATTAAGTATAAATTATAATGATTACCTTACGATTATACAATATATCAATTCCACTTCACAAAAATATAATAACTAAATCACATGGAAAATTAGTTACTCAGAAGATTCAAAAAGAAGATTGAAGGACTTACACTTGAGGAATAGAATATATAGTCTTGATCATAAGAATATATAATCATTTCCTACATAATCCTAATTTTAGTAAATTTTATTCAATGTACTTACAAATAAATCTTCAACAAGCTACCTAGCGAGTGACAATTAAAAAAAAATTCCATTGAAGTTGCTATGTTTTAACATCAATAGTAAATGCATAGCTAAGTTTCAAATCAATGTTCATTATTGGAATTATTCTATCTCCGAATCTGAGTCAGATTTTGATTGAGAATCTTTAGCATCAACATCTTCATAATCAAATATAAAATTATCATAGATATTGATCCAGGTATCATTTTTATTAACATAGTTGAACATTTGTGTAAATCTATCATTCACAATTCTGATAGAATCTTGGCTTTTATCCCATCCATGGTGATTTACACATTTTTCGAGGTATGTATAGCATATATCAATAAGTTCATTTTTATCTGAAGAATGAACTGAAAATGAGAGATATTGTTGTTGGCTATCATTGACTAAACTGAAGCGGCGACACATGGAGGATTTCATTTTAAGCAGCTTCTTACACTTATTAATATTTTTTTTCAATTTTGAACAGGCATTTGTTGAAGGATTACCCTTCAACAATAGCGTATGTACACAAATTTCGGAACACTCGGCATTGATCCTAGATATATACCATGAAATTACCCTCAATTAAAAACTATATCCAAAAATTACCCTTAATGTATTAAATAGTTGTTCAATAGGAGTAGTAAACCATATGTTATCAAAGAAGCAGAGTGTAAACACATGTATTATTACATATATGAAATTATTAACGATTTTACCATATTTGGTAGAGTAATATATAATGAGAGAGCCCGAATACGATGGTCATTTTGAATGATATGTTTAATATTTGTGGTTCTTGGTTGCAGGCTAGATTTGAATTGATTAATAAACTTCATGGATAGATTTCGATTTTCACTAATCAAATTCCAATAAATTTGATCATGAAATTCATAAATGAAATACTCGGATAATTTTTGATATTGACTAATCTTTTTCCAATTGAGTCGATCTTTAAATTCGCGAATAAAAGACTTTGATAATAATTGACCTTGACTAATACCATCCCAATTAACTCTATCCTGATTTTCATAAATAAAAGACTTTGATAATTTTTGAAATCGACTAATATTATCCCAATGAACTCGATCTTGAAATTCGCGAATGAAAGAGTCTGATAATATTTGATGTTGACTTATGGTTTCCCAACTAAGTCTATCTTTAAATTCGCGAATGAAAGACTCTGATAATTTTTGATATTTACTAATATAATACCAAAAAACTCGATCTTGAAAATCGCGAATGAAAGACTCTGATAATATTTGATATTGACAAATACATGGCCAATAGATTCGTTTTAGAAAATCACGAATCGTAGCTTCTGATAATATTGAATACTGACAAACTAATCTCCAATGAATATAATCAGCATATTTATTGAGATGATTCCGCGAAAGTTGCTTGTATCGACAAATATATTCCCAATCAAAACTAATAATAATATCTTTATTCTGGATAATATCAAGATCTTCCAAGATATTGTTAAATTGAAGTTCACTCTTTGAACATACTCCAATATTCATTTTTTTTCTCCATTCGTTATAATGCATGCGTTTTCCAATAAGGTCATTGCATTTTTGTTCAACACGCAGTTCCTCGTATAGTTCTGCATGCAATTTCACATTCATTTCTGCATTGAATAGCTCTACTTGTTTTTGTTCTCTAAGTATTTTTGCACTAAGGTCTGTATCAAGTTCTTTCCGTAGTTCTGCATTTTGTTCTGCACTTAGTTTTGAGCGTAATAATGCTACCCGGTGTTGTTCTAACTGAAGTTGTGTAATTAGTAGGTCTCGTTGTTCTCGGTCATGCATAAGCCTTGCTTCAAGTTCAGCAATATCTTCACATAGCTCTTCTTCTTTTTGATCTATGTATTCGCGCTGTTCATTGAAGCTACGAGCAGCTTGACGTTGGACTGATCGGGTTCTCTCTTGTTCTTCTTTAAGATCATTTTTTGTCTGATATAATTCTTTACAGAGATGATCTATTGTTTTTTTTAAATCTACACAACGGGTGCATTTCATGTTAATAATGGCAAGATCATTTGATTGATCATCGTTATGATGGGAAGAAATAGACTCGTCCCAAAATCTCCAACTGTAATAAAAAATTTACCGGTTTAATACTACCGTTAATGATATAGCGTAGAATGCGGGTTGTAAACTTTTCATTATTCAAAAAAAATATAACATACTAAGTTGCATGAAAAGTTAGTTACTCAGAAAATTCAAACATTAAATGTTATTTTTCAATAACGAATGAAAATTTAGCTATCATTGTCTTTAAATCAGATACCATGTCAATTACAGAATCCACCTTTGCTTCCAATGAATCCACCTTTGCTTCCAATGAATCCACCTTTGCTTCCAATTTAATTAGTCTGTTTCTATTTTCATTAGCAATAATACGAACCTCATCTAATGTTTCTGTAATAGTTTCCAATTTAGTAAATGTACTCTCACAAACTCCATAGAACGACATGAGTGTAGTATTGAATATATGAATTACGTCTGGTGTTAAATTTGGATACTGAAAATTTTGTTTAATGCCCTTAAGTTTTGAACGAATTGATCGATGATGAATAAATCCGTTTACTATATTATGAGACATAGCTGGGTTGATAATAGTATCAGCCGAATATATCGGAATTGCAGTTGTGTTCATAATTTTTGGTTTAATGAACGTATACGCAATAGCTACTAATGCTATGAAACATATAATGTCCCAAGTTATTATTTCTTTATTTAATTCGCCTGCAAGTATCTTCTTAGAGCTTTCATAGAAACTTATGATCCAAAACATTGACGAACCAATAAGTGTTGCAAGATTAGCAATTGAAGATGATATGCTGTAATCAAATTCATATTTAGTTAGAATTGGTTGTGGGAGTGTATAATCTTCATCAATAAATGGTGCATTAATGTTCGCCATTGTAAGTATTGGTATAATTTATAATTAAATGTTTCAATTTTATAGGTATATGCTAAAAAAAATTGAATCAATATCTTCTTATTCTTCAAAGTAACTCTTGGTTCGAGTATAGTATCCAACCATTTCGAATCCTAACAAATCAACACTTCTAAATCCTTTGTGTTGATCAGTTTTGATATTAATATATATATTATTCATATCAGTTGATGGATATACGTATTTATATTCATCTTGGCGTTTCATAACAATACATAAATCACCTAGATGGATATTTGCCATAATAGCAACTTTTTCATCAACTAGGTTGCGACCAGGAATATGCATAGATTCTAGAAGTTTTACTAGTTTGGCATTTTTTGGATCATTGGGATTAAAATAGATGTTTTCGATAATTAGAATATTTGAACTATCGGTATACATGATTGGCAGTATATTAAATATCTGTAACTTCAATTTTGAATGACTTCTGATATCAAAAGGAAATTTATTGCCTGATAAAATAAAAAATATCCCAATCATAACGGTTATTATTAATTGTTTCATTATGGTTATTAGTGATATTACACTAAAAACACGTCAATTTGGTCAAAAAATAATAGTTATACATTCAACACCTTCCGTAATCAGTAGAAAATTAGTTGCATATACAACTATGAAAATATTTGATTATCATGTTCATAAAGGAATACAATATTTGATTTCAAAGTTGATAAATCAACTACTGGTTTAGATTTTCTAAATCTTAGACATTGTTTGCAAACAACATCCTTAGAATATTTATCTAATTCATATGCTTTCTTAGGAGATTCAAATCTTTCTAATACAGTTTGGTTTGTTAGATTATATCTAACAACTGATTTTGAATTCACTTGATTTGATCTTTTAGCCTCCGCTTTCGCTCTATCTTTTGCCTTTAGTTCATTTAAGTATTCTGCATATTCTGTTTGTAAATATTGATGCATCTGAATTATTAATTCACAAGATAATCGTCGTTTCAAAATCCAGTTTGGATTTTCTTCATGCATCATATTTGACTTAGGAGGGTAAAAGGAAATATACATTTCTTGACATTTTGCACGTTTTGGAATTGTAGTTTTTGCAAAATTTCCATTAGAACACTTGAATAAACTATATCGAAATGGTTTTATTATAGTTAATATTGTAGTCGCACTTTGTTTATCACTAGGTTCTAAAATATCTTCAGCTGTTAGATACTTTCTAATAAATTTGAGTGGCTCAGGATTACTTTTAGATTCTCTCACATGATTATATGAATATGTTGGAATGGACCCCCAAGGATCTTTATACCCAAATCTACGGTTAGTAGCTTCTTCTCGATCAAATATACATAATGGACATTTGCGGTCCAATTGTTTACAATTATCCCGCGTTCTTGTAAAGACAACAAACGTATTTAAACAAATTAATATTTGAGTATCATTTACTTTACCAAAATATGATAATAATTTACAACAAGGCATGTGTTCATTAATGCAATTATTAGTATTAATAACGGCATTTCGACTCCCAATACCACATGGATCTAAAGTTTCTAGTAACTCGAGTAATTCATCACTTGGGTCAGGAATTCCATTTTTTATTGGAACCATATCCTCGTTGATTTGACCAGATTCAAGATATTCATCAATGAGCTCACGAATTGTTCTCAGTCTTGTATCTATATCAAATTCATTATCTTGAAGACTTGGTATATTTTCATCTAATGGTGCATTATGAGCGCAAAGATTACACCAAACACCGCGCCGAATATCTGCTGGAGTCTTTTCAAATTGGGGGTGATTATTATTTTCACATTTGAA